>Ga0055451_10000030_pt1 | contig 43611 bp, 31 predicted proteins | sample China_Galinas_PW_3_FD_57745 | JGI IMG/M metagenome (GOLD analysis project Ga0055451, IMG submission 57745) | Wetland microbial communities from San Francisco Bay, California, USA, that impact long-term carbon sequestration - China_Galinas_PWB_D2 | ecosystem: Environmental > Aquatic > Marine >... | reverse complement strand
CTTTCGCCGACGGCGCCTGCCGACGTGCACGTCCTTGTTGTCGAAGCTCGGATTGACCTCGGTCGGGATCGGCGCCTTCGTCTCGGCGAGCCAGTCATCGAGCGCGGTCGATAGCTCGGTGAGCTTCTCGGGCCGTTCGGCCGCCAGGTCCTGCGTTTCTCCGATGTCGGCTTCGAGGTCGAACAGCACGTTCTTGCCGGTCTCGAAGTAGCGGATCAGCTTCCACCGGCCCTTGACGATCGCCGCGGCCGGAACGCCGCGCCAGAACATCGTCTTGGTCCCGAACACGGGCACGACCCGGTTGCCGCGGCCACCCGATAGATACAGCGGGTAGAACCAGAAGATCGCCCGGTCGATGAGCGCCTGCTTGCCCGCCAACAATGGAACCAACGACCGGCCATCGACGGGCTGCCGCTTTGGCAGCGGCGCGCCCGAGACGTCGGCGAACGTCGGCAGAAAGTCGACGCTGGTGATCGGCACGGAGCACCGCGACCCGGGCGCGATGATCCCGGGCCACGCCATGCAGGTCGGCACGCGGATGCCACCCTCGAACAGGCTGCCCTTGCCGCCGCGCAGCGGCTGGTTGTTCGTGATGTGCGGCAATCCACCGTTGTCCGAGCTGAAGATGAACAACGTGTTGTCCGCGATGCCGAGCTCGCTGAGCTTCGCGCGGATCCGGCCGACGCTCTTGTCGACGGCTTCGATCATTCCCGCGTAGGTCGGGTTCCACTTCTCGTCGAGCTTCTCGAGCTTCTGCTTGTAGCGCGCGACGACGGCCGGCTTGGCCCGGATCGGCGTGTGCACGTCCCAGTGCGCGACATAGAGGAAGAACGGACCGGACTTGTTGGCTTCGATGAACCGGACCGCGGCATCGGTCAGCTTGTCCGCGACGAACGGGTTGCCATAGTGCCGCTTGCGCTTGCCCGGAGTCCCGTCACTGCCGTAGACGTCGAAGCCCTGCGCATCGGGCCCGACGTGCCATTTGCCGAAGTGCGCGGTCTTGTAGCCTGCCTGCTTGACGACCTCGGCGAACGACACGACCGAGGGGTCGAGGCTCAACTTGCTCGGCGGAAACGCGACGGGCGACTTCGCATTGCGCGCGGGCACCAGGAGCCGCATGTACGCGAGCGGGCCCTTGGACTTGCCCCCCGGTGTGTAGATGTGGTGGCGCGGTCCGTACATGCCGCTGATGAGGCTCGCGCGCGTCGGCGCACAGTTCGGCCCGCACGTGTAGGCCCGTTCGAAGATCATCCCTTCGCTCGCCAGTCGGTCGAGGTTCGGGGTCTCGTAGAACGTCGCGCCCATGAACCCGACGTCCTTCCAGCCTAGGTCGTCGGCGAGCACGAACACGATGTTGGGCTTGGTCCCGGCCTGTGCGTCGAGCCCAGGTGCGAGCGCAAGAGCGAGAACGAGGGCTGCGTAGTGCATGCGCAGCACTTTAGCAGACGGCGGCCCCGTCGAGCGACGCGCTTCAGCGATACAGCGTCGTCGCGATGTTGGTCGTCGCGAGCGGGTCGTGTTGGTCGAACAAGATCGCTTGGAAGTACAGCCGAATCGAGCGCAGCTCCGGGATCGTTCGAACCGGACCGAGACGCGCGACACCGGTGTTCGTGTCGAAGTACGACGCGCTGAAGACCAGGAGGTACTTGCCGCTGTCACCGATCCCCAGGGAGATCGTCGCGGTCAGCTTCGTCGGAACCAGGGACGGGCTCAGTGCGATGAGCGACATCTTGGCTGCCGAGAGTGCGGCGCGGTGCTCGAAGAACCACTGCGGCCTGCCGGCCGTCAGCCCGGCGTGCGTGGCGAGTACCGGCTTCGCCGGTGTCGTTCGCGTGACTTTGAGCGCATTGCTCGGCTGCGACTGGTACCAGGCGACGAGATCGTAGCTGCCGGGCGCCTGCTCCTGGCCGGGGTAGACGCGCAGCGCGGTCGGGCCGACGGGCTCGAAATAGCCGACGTGCCAGTCGTCGGGGTCCTTCGAGTCGATCCGGTGCGTGCCGATCGTCACTTCGTCGACGAGGTCCAGGTTTGCGCCGGTCACGTCGAGGTAGCCGTTCGTGACCGTCTGGAGCTTGTCGCTGGTCACGCCGGTCAAGCTCGGCTTCCGGGGTGGCGTCGTGTTCTCGTGGTAGGTGACGATTGTCGCCTGCCCGCCGTCGGCGATCAGATCGGGGCGGCCGTCTTGGTTCATGTCGGCCAGGACGAGCAGGTGGCTCGGCCACGAGTTCGGCGCGACGTTGTGCGTCTTCCACTTGGGCGGTGTCCCGCCGAGGTTCTCGTAGAGGTAGACGTCGTGCTGCTTCTCGTCCCAGGCGTCGAAGAACAGATCGCAAGCGATGACGTCGAGGTCGCCGTCCTGGTCGAAGTCTTCGACCTGCAGCCCCTCGGGGTGGACGACGGTCGCGTCGATCGCGTGCTTGACCCATTTGCCGTTGACCGGGTCGCTGGGGGCGGCGAACCAGAACACGCCCTGCCCGTGGTGACCGGCCGAAACGATCAGATCGAGCCGGCCGTCCTTGTTCAGGTCGGCCAGGCGCGAGTTGGAGATCCCGTAGACGTCCGTGATCTCGCGGTGCCACTTCCACGTGCCGGTGATCGTGTTCGGTGCCTCGTACCATCCGTCACTGTATGCGAGGTCGAGATGGCCATCGCGATCGATGTCGCCGACCGCGAACCCCGCGTGACAGTGATTGAGGCCGTCGCGGCGCGCCTGCAGGGTCTGGTGGTTCCACAGCGCCTTCGGATTGCTGCCCGGCTGGAACACGTGAAGCTGGACCGGCGCGTTCCAGTACTTGAGCTGCAGGTTGGCGACGAACTCGACCTTGCCGTCTCCATCGAGATCGACGCCGATCAAGTCGTGCAGAAACCAGTTGCGAAATCCGTCGTGGAACTTGTGGTACGTCCACGCGACGGACTTGAGCGGCCCGCCCGGGTTCTCCCACCAGCCGAACTCGCCGAGGTATTCGGCGCACACGACGTCGAGGTCCTTGTCGCCGTCGACGTCGTAGAGGACCGCGCCGTTGGCACCCATCTGCTTCGTTCCGTCGAGGTTGCCGAAGCGCTTCCAGCCGCGGGCCTTGCCGTCGTTCTGGTAGATGAACATCGCGCCGCCGCCGCCGGCGACGATGTCGGGGTCGCCGTCGTTGTCCATGTCCCCGGCCCGCACCCAACCGACGCCATTGCCGCCGTAAGCCGTGTCGACGTAGTTCTGGGAGAAGCGGAACTGTGCGATTGCCGGGCTCGTGAGCGCACACACGAAGGCGGCGGCGGAGAGCGAGCCGAGAGCGAGACGAGAGCGATGCAGCAAAACGAAACCTGTGTCGGGAGCCGGCGTGCGATACCGCGTTGAGGTAGGCAGGTCGCGGTTCGATAGAGGATAACAGTTCGCCGGGCCCGTTGCCGGCAGCCGTCGTGCGCCGCGCCGAGGCGAACGTCGTTGTGCCGATGCGATCGAGGTTTCGGCGTCATGTACGTTCGCCCGCGCCGACTCGCGCTCCGTGCGTGCCCGTGCACGTGCCACGGATCACCTTTCGGCATCGACCACCGGTTCGACGTGCGACTCGAGGTCGAGGTACCGCAGATCCGGAAACGACTCGGCGACCTTCGCCTCGATGCGGTCGATCTCGTTGGCCAGCGACTCGAGCATGCGCTCGCCGAACTCACTGACGAAGCGCTCGACCGAAGCCTCGTCTCCGAGCTCGGGGAGCCGCTGTTTGACCCAGGTGAGGTGCTGCTTGGCGAGGTGCACGGCGTCGTAGTCGATCTCGGCCTTGAGGCGGAAGCGCCCGGCCGCGACGATCCGCGACTTGATGTCGTGCACGGACGTGACCGACGGCTGATCGCGGATCAGGTCTACGATCGCGGCCTCGACGTTGCGCGGGATCGCGGGCCCGAGGATCAGCTGGTGGTTGCGCAGCGCGAGCCAGATCGCGACCGCGCCGAGCATCAGGCCGATCAGGATCGAAGCGACGGCATCGAACACCGGGTTGCCGGTCCAGAAGGCCAGCACGATCCCGGTCGCGGCGATCACGACGCCGAGGCAGGCGATCGAATCCTCGAACAGCACAGCGAGCAACGTCGGGTCGGATGACGTGCGCACGAACTCGAGGAAGGACGTGTCGCCGCGAATCTTCGAGGCCGCGCCCACCGCCTTCATCAGCACCATGAACTCGAGGACGAACGACACGCCGAGCACGGCGAACGTGATCCAGTCGAGTTCGAGGCTGCGCGGATGCACCAGCCCTTCGATGCCGTGATACACGGTGACACCGCAGCCGAGCACGAAGATCCCGAGCGCGGCCAAGAGCGAGAACAGGAAGCGCTCGCTGCCGTAGCCGTAGTGGAACATCTGGTCGGCCGGACGTTCACTGCGTCGGGCACCGAGGAACAACAACATCTGGTTGCCGGTGTCAGCGGCCGAGTGAACGGCTTCGGAGAACATCGCTCCCGAGCCGGAGATCAAGAACGCGACGAACTTGATTACGGTCAGAGTGCCGTTGCCGAGCACGGCAAACAACACGACGCTCACCCCTTGACCTGCCATGCGAAGATCTCAGACCGGCAAAACACACGAGTCAAGCCGAGCAAACCCGGTTTTCCGAGACTTGGCTTTCTTGGTCGCCGGTTGGGCTTATGCTCGAATGATATGACGAATCCACAGACCATCTCCGACGGCAAGGTCGTCACGATTCACTACAAGCTGACCTTGGACAACGGCACGGTGGTAGACAGCTCCGAAGGCCAGGATCCGCTCGCCTACCTGCACGGCACCGGTAGCATCGTGTCCGGCCTCGAGTCGGCGCTCGAAGGGCGCTCCGCTGGCGATTCGTTCAACGTCAAGGTTGCGCCAGAGGACGGGTACGGGCAACGCAGCCCCGACGCGGTTCAGGTCGTCGCCCGCGATGTGTTTCCCGAAGACGCGAAGCTCGAGCCCGGGATCTCGTTCCACGCGATGGACGAGAACCAGCAAGCGCTGATCGGCACGATCACGGCTGTCGAAGGTGAGAAGATCACCGTCGACTTCAACCATCCGATGGCGGGGCTGAATCTCAACTTCGAAATCGAGGTCACGGAGATTCGTGATGCCACCGACGAGGAGAAGGAGCACGGGCACGTTCACGGTTCCGGTGGCCACGAACACTAGTCCCGGAACACGTCCTCGCCGCCCGCTCCTCCTGCTGATCGCGCTGCTCGGCGCGAGCTTCGTTGCCGCCGCGCGCGCGGCCGACAAGCCCAACGTCGTAGTGATCCTCGCCGACGACATGGGCTACGGCGATCCGAGCTGCTACAACCCGAGCTCCAAGATCGAGACGCCGCACATCGATCGACTCGCGCGCGAAGGCATGCGATTCACCGACGTGCACGCTCCTGGATCGCTGTGCGTTCCGTCACGCTACGGTCTGTTGACCGGTCGCTATCCGTTTCGCAAGGGGCGGCTGCGTCCGGGGCGTGAAGCCGTGATCACGGCCGGGCGCGCAACGATCGCGTCGGTGCTGCGCGACGCCGGCTATGCGACCGCCATGATCGGCAAGTGGCATCTCGGCTTCGACGACGCGCGTTCTCCCGATTGGTCGAAGCTGACCGGGGGGCCGGTCGATCGCGGCTTCGACAGCTTCTTCGGGATCCCGGCATCGCTCGACATCCCGCCGTACTGTTTCGTTCGCGATCGCGGCGCCGTAAAGCCACCCGCGGACATCATCGAGGCGAGCGGACCGAAGGGCCGGCCCGGGGAGGTCTGGACCAAGATCCAGGGAGCGTTCTGGCGGCGCGGCAAGGTCGCCGCCGGCTTCCACCACGCGGACGTGCTTCCGCGGTTCACGCGCGAGGCCACGGACTACATCGGTCGCCGGGCCAAGCTCGCCGACGGCCAGCCGTTCTTCCTGTACGTCGCGCTGCCGGCGCCGCACACGCCCTGGCTGCCGCTCGAACGGTTCCGTGGCAAGAGCGGCGCCGGGTTGTACGGCGACTTCGTCCTCCAGGTCGACGACACCGTGGGCCGGATCCTCGCGGCGCTCGACGCGAACGGGCTTGCAAAGGACACGCTCGTGTTCTTCACGTCCGACAACGGTCCGGTGTGGTATCCGAAGGACGTCGCGCGGCTCGGCCATTCGGCAGCCGGCGAGCTGCGCGGCATGAAGGCCGACGCGTGGGAGGGCGGCCACCGGATGCCGTTCATCGCTCGCTGGCCCGGGCACGTCGAAGCCGAGTCGACGAGTGACCAGACCCTGTGCTTCGTCGACATGATGGCGACGCTTGCAGCGATCGCCGGTGTCGAGGTGCCGACCGGTGCCGGGGAGGACAGCTGCAACTTCCTGCCCGTGCTGTTGGGAACCGCGACGAAACCCGTGCGCACGACGACGATCCTGAAGCAGGGTGCGACCGTGGTTCGGCAAGGGCGCTGGAAGCTGATCACGCACCTGGGCTCGGGCGGGTTCTCGCGGCCGCGCCGTGTCGCGCCGAGTCCGGGCGGCCCCAAAGGCCAGCTCTACGATCTCGACACCGACCTCGGTGAAACCAAGAACCTGTGGACCGAGAAGCCCGAGATCGTCGAGCGGCTGCTGAACGCGTTAGCCGCCGAGCGTGCCCGGTAGCACACCGTCAGCGGTCCGTTCCCGAGCGCAGGAACGCGAGCAGGTCGAGGATCTCGGCTTCGGACATGGTGTTCAACAGCCCGCTCGGCATCATCGAGTCGGGGACGGGCGTTGACGCGGTGATCTGCTTGCGCGGGATCGTGATCCGCTCGCGTGGCTTTTTCGGGTCCTCGACGATCACGAGGCGTCGCGCGTCGGCAGTCACGATTCGCCCGTAGAGGGTCGGCTTGCCTGCGCGCTCGATCGCCCAGATGCGGTATGGCGCGTTGATGCGCTTCGAAGGATCGAGGACCTGCTCGAGGAGCTCGCGGGCGCTCATCTGTGTCGCGGCAGCGAAGGGGTCGGGCGCGATGCTCGACGCGCCGAAGCGGTGGCAAGCGGCGCAGGAGCTCTCGAACAACCGTCTGCCGCGCGCGATCGAGCGCGGGTGATCGAGCTTGGCGAGGCTCGGCGCGAGATCCTCGATGCGCCACTGCTTGACGAACTGGGGCTGGTCCTGCGAGTCACGCCCGGGATGAGTGCGCAACCATGCGTCGAGGTCCTCGACGACGTGCATCGTCCCGTTCATGCGCACCCAGTGCCCGGGAACCGTGCAGAGGTACGGGTACTCCCCCGGACGCGCGGGGGCAACGAACGTGATCGAAGCCGAGTTGCGGGGAGCGACGAGCGGAGTCGAGTACAGGACGTCGGGCGAGCTCGGGACGAACTTCCGGCCGTCGGCGCTCGCGGACGCGCCGATCAGGCGATCGGCTGCGGTGCCGACGGCCTCGAGCTTGCCCGGAGCCACGATGACGAGGTTGTGCGGCATCACGCCGGGGTTCTCGAACCGTACCTCGACCGGTCGCCCGGCGCGCACGACGATCTCGGACTTGTCGTAGCGCAGGACGTGGGGAACCACGCGCAACGTGACCTTGCGCACACCGAGCGATTCGAGCACGGTTCGGAGCTCCCGCCCGCGAGCCGCCGGCATCAGGCACACCAGCTCGTTGCCCAACAGCAGAAGCTGCTCGAACTGCGCCGTGCTGCGCGCGCGCGCGGGCACGGCCGTTGCCCGCTTGACGATGTGCTCGGCGAGCCTCGCGGCCACGTCATGGGGCCAGTGTCGCTGTGGGACCTGCCGCAACGCTGCGATCGCGGTCCCGGCCTCGACCCCGCGGAACACCAGATCCGCGAGCGTCACGAACGTCTGCCGCTCGTGACCGGGGAGCCATGCGCTCGCGAGGATCGCCGCCCGCCGCACGGCCGGCGTCGTCTCTCCTTGCAACAACGGCGCGATGCGCGCATGGAACGACGCACGCAGCGTGGGCGAGGGGACCAGCGGCACGGCGTGCAGTAGCTCGGCCAGCGCGTCGCTGTCGGTCGCCGAACGCCATGCGCGGGCGATGCCGTCGTCGGCGACGATCAGTGCCGCCCACGCCGCTCGCCTGACATGGGCGCCAGTCGCGCGGTGTGCGAGCGACACGAGCCGAGCTCGCTCCAACGAGAGCCGTTCCCGTCCGGCCATCGTCAGGAGCTGGCAGAGCGCAGCCTGGGCCGGTGGCTTCGCCTGTCCGATCGCAGCCACGAGCTCGCGCACGCGCGAGGTCCCTCGCATTGCGGCGAGCTCGGTCGCGGCGCGCGTGCGCAGGCGCGCCGTGACGCCCGGCCTGCGCAGCAGCTCGGTGCACACCGCCTCGCTGTGTGGGAGCCGAGCCAGCTGCTCGTTCGGCATGCGCGACAGCACGAACGCGACGCCCTCGGGCGTCTCCGGTAGCACGCCGGCTTGCCCGAGGTAGTCGAGGGTCTCGCCGAGGGCATGGCGGATCCCGGTGTCCATCGGCTTCTGCGTTGCCCGAAGCGCGATGTCTCGCGCGCGATCGGTCGCGAGGAAGCCGCATGCGACGACCGCCTCGAGGCGGACCCGAACGTCGTCGTCGACGACGAGCTGCTCGAGCAACGCGGCCGCGTCGTCGATGCGGTCGAGCCAGAAGCGCAGAGCTCTTACACCGGCCGCTCGGACCTCGGGTGCGTGGGCCGCCAACACCCGGCGTAGCAACGAGGGATCGACGACGTCGTGCGCACAGCGCAGCCACAGCGCTTCGAGCAGCTGCCGTTCGGACGGATGCCCCGTGGCGATCCAGCGGGCGACCGCCGAGAGGACGGATTTCGTGTCCCGGTTGCGCAGCTCGTCGCGGACACGTTGGCGCACGGATTCGTCGTCCGAGACGAGCGTGGCGAGAAGCTCGGGGATCGTGCGTGTCTCGACGTCGAACGGCCTCGCCAACGGGCAATCGACGTGAGTGATGCGCCAGATACGGCCGTGGGCGTGGTCGCGCCGCGGGGAGCGCTTGGACTCCGACGTGTTCACGATCGATCGTGAGTGGAAGTCCACGACGTAGAGCGCGCCGTCGGGGCCGAACTGCGCCGCGACGGGGCGGAACGCGGGGTCCGTCGAGCTCAACAGCGGAGGCTCGACTGGGGCGACCCGGTAGCTCGTTCCGTCGGGCTCGAGCTCGAACCAATGCACCCCGTGGAACCCACCCGCGAGCTGATTGACGAGGAGGCGGCCGCGAGCTTCGGGTGGGAAGTGCGTGCTGCGAACGATCTCCATTCCGGCGCCGGGGCCGAGCCCCGAGGGCGCGAACGACAGCTGCTTGTGCAGGTTGGTCTTTCGCTTCGGGTAGTGGTAGTTCGAGCCCAGCATGCTCGTCGCGAAGTAGTCCTGCGACGACGCGTCGAGCACGATGTTGCCGCCGAACGCATCGAACGCCTGGCCCCACGCGTTCCACAACGCGTAGTTGCCGACCACGTCGAGGCGATGGCTGCGAGGCAGGAACCGGAACACGGCGCCGTCCTTGACGCGGCGCGGTCCGAACGGGGTCTCGACCTGCGAGTGGGCGAACGTGCCCTGCAGGAAGTAGAGCGCACCGTCGGGCCCCCGGCGGAAGTTGTTGATCGAGTGCTCGGCGTCTTCGGTGCCGAAGCCCTGGAGCACGACCTCGAATCGGTCGGCGACGAGATCACCGTCGGTGTCCTCGGCGTAGATCAGGTTCGGGGCCTGGGCGATGTAGGCGCCGTTACCGTCGAGCGCGAAGCCGTGGATCATCGCGAGGTTCTTGGCGAACACCGTGTGGCGGTCGGCGTGCCCGTCGCCGTCTTCGTCCTCGAGAACGACCAGCGAGTCGCGCGGCGGCTTGCCGGGCTCGGGATGCGGCCATGTCGGTGTGTTCGCGACCCAGAGCCGGCCCTTCGAGTCGAACTGGATCGCCATCGGGTTGGCGATCGGGAATCGCGTCTCCGACGCAAACAGCTCGATCCGGTAGCCGCGCGGCAGCGTGAAGCTGTCGATCGGGTCGGGCTCGTCGCGCGAGGCCGGCGGCCGGGGGGCGGTTTCGGGCGCAGGCTCGACCCCGGCGAACACACCGCGGTAGTCCGGAGGCGTGACCCACAACGGGACGGCCGGCGGTGCTTCCTGCCAGACGTGCTCCGGATCCGGCTTGGCCATCCGCCAGATCCGTGCTTCCTGTTGTGCGAGGATCTCGCGCAGCTGCTCGCGTTCCTCGGGCATCCCTTCGGCGCCCGCGAGCGTGCGTCGCCGGCCGTACACGTACTCCATGTTCGGCCCGCGCCACAGCTGGAAGAACGTGTAGTTCTTGTCGTAGATCGCGCGGCGCAGCGCGGCGGCCTTCGAGTTGCCGTCCGGCGTCGCGGGGCAGACGCGCGCGACGAGACCGAGCGACCGTGCGAGGACCTGCGACACGTACCAGTCGCCGCGCGCGCTTCCATGCACGCCGTCGATGGTCAGCGGCCCGAGACCTCGTTGGCACCACGTCAGCGTCGGGTGGAAGAGGTCGACGAAATCGGTGGCCTCGGCCCGGGAGATGTTGCCTATACGGCGAACGTATGATGCGAGGACGTCGTTCCTCGCTGACGCGTTGCTCGTGACCGGCTCGCACGCGGTCGGTGACACGAGGACGATACGCGGCGGCGACTTGCCGTTGTAGCGTTGCCCGCGTAGCCGGCGAACGAAACCGGTGAGACGGTGCTCGAACTCGTCGAGACCGTCGATGCCGGCGAACGACTCATTGGTGCCGAAGAAGGCGAAGACGACATCTGCGCCGAACTCCGTGAGCGATTGGTCGAGCGTCGGAAACCCGCACGGGCGCGGCGCGAGATCGACCTCGTCGCCGGACCATCCGAAGTTGTGAACTGCCAGCCTGTGGTCGGGAAACCGGCTGTAGAGCAACGTCTCGAAGTATCCGAACAGCTGCATCCGCTCGGCCAGGCCGCTGCCGACGAACGCCACCCGGTCGCCTTTGGCGAGCGTGAACGGCGTCGCGTGTTGTCGTTCGCACGCGCACAGCGAGAGGCATGCGAGCATGGCCGTCCACGTCTTGCGCGTGCGGTTTGGGGGGATCACGTTCGCCGGTTCCGATCACGACTGCCGATGACGTCCGGCCGAAAGCTCACGCGGCGCGGACGCGAGGTCCGTGGCACGGGCCTCATTCCAACATCGGCGTTTCCTCGCTCGTTCCCACAGCTGACCGGCGTGCCGGTTGTCGTTTTTTAGTACGCAGCGGAGTGGATTGTTCCGAGGCTTTACCTCGCGCCGACTGCAGTGCATAACCAGAGCTTGCCGGCCCGAAGACTCCGTTGACCGAACCTGCGCCCACACTCTCAGTCGTGATTCCGACCCACGGTCGGCCTCGACAGCTCGCCGCTTGTCTGGCCGCCCTTGCCGAGGTCGACTGCGGGGAGTCCTCGTTCGAGGTCGTGGTCGTCGACGATGGCAGCCCCGAGTCGCTCGAAGGAGTTGTCGACGGTTACGCCGATCGGCTCTCGGTCCGGTTGATCCGACAAGACAACCGCGGTGCGGCGACCGCAAGGAACACGGGCGCGCTCGCTGCGAGCGGCAGCGTGATCGCGTTCACGGACGACGACTGCCTGCCGGACAAGCAGTGGCTGAGCGAGCTGCTGGCGGCGCTGCCGCAGGACGGGGACGCGTGCGTCGGCGGCCGAACGGTCAACGTGCTCACCGACAATGCGTGCGCGGTGGCCAGCCAGATGCTCGTCGACTACATCTACGACTACTACAACAAGGACGAGCCGGAGTTCTTTGCCTCCAACAACATGGCAATGTCCGCGTCAGCGTTCCGCGAGCTCGGCGGCTTCGATCCCGGGTTTCGACTCAGTGGCGGGGAGGACCGCGACTTCTGCAGCCGCTGGCTGCACAGCGGACGGCGGCTCGCCTACGTGCCGAGCGCGGTGGTCCGGCACTCGCACCCGATGACATGGTTGGGGTTCTGGCGCCAGCACTTCCACTACGGTCGGGGGGCGCGCCTGTTCCACCGGCGACGGTTGCTGCGGGAGGGGCGACGGCGGGAGCTCGAGCCGTTCCGCTTCTACATCAACCTGGTGCTCTATCCGATCAGGCGACTCGGATTCCTCCGTGGCGCCTATGTCTCGGGTCTGCTCGTCGTCTCCCAGGTTGCCAACGCGCTCGGATACTTCTACGAGCTTCCCCGGACCAAGGCCCCGCGGGTCGTAGGCTCGGGCGCCAGAGGGTCCTGAGTCGGCCGGCCCGACGCATCCACGAACTCGGGCGGATGTGGTATGTTCCCGCCAAAGGCGAAGGGACGCTACCGTAGATCAGGTCCACGGGTCGACTGCCTCGGCCCACGCGATGCCTCGCTGCGTTCGATGATTTCCTCCTGACCTGTCCGACATGGCCGCCCGCCACCCGACACCCTCCACCGAGCTCGTCAGCGTGATCCTGCCGAGCTACAACCAGTCTCGCTACGTCGCTGATGCCCTGCGCTCTGCGCTGGCGCAGACCCACGCCGAGCTCGAGGTCCTTGTGTGCGACGACGGATCGACCGACGACAGCCTCGCCGTCGTGCGGCGGATCCGCGCGGAGTTTCCGGACCGCTGCATCACCGTGCTCGAGAGCGAGGCCAACCGCGGCGTCAGCGCCGCGCGCAACCGCGGGATCGAGGCCGCCCGAGGCCGGTTCCTGGCGTTCCTCGACGCCGACGACGTCTGGGAGCCCGAGAAGATCGCCAAGCAGCTGGCTGTGTTCGGGCGCCGGCCGGAGGTCGGGTTGGTGTTCACGGGCGCCCGGCCGTTCGCCGACGAGGAGACGATCGATTGGCTGCGAACCACGGCGGGGCTCACCGTGACCGAGCTCCGCCACTGGGTCGACAACGACAACGCGTTCTTCACGAGGTTCCGGCCACGCGACCGGTGGGAGTATCTCGATGCGTTCCTCGACGCGAGCTATCTGTGCTGGTCGTCGGTCATGGTCCGGCGATCCGTCGCCGAGGCGGTCGGTGGGTTCCATGAGCACCTGAGGTTTCAGTCCGAGGACTGGCTGTTCGTCCTGAGCTCGTTGCTGGTTACCGAAGTGCAAGGCGTCTCGGAGAGGCTCACGCGGTACCGCATCCACCCCGACAGCTACACCTGCCGCGTGTTGATCCGAGACAGTCACGACGATGACCGCGAGCAGCTGTTGCGGAGCGAGCTCATGCAGGCATTGCGCGAGTTCTACCTCGACCGCGGCTGCGCGCGTGCGTCGGCGGCCGATCGGCTCGGGCTGCTGCGGTTTGTGACCGCCCGAAGCGTTCGTCGCGTGCGCCGCCGCGCCGAGGAGGGCGTGCGCCGGCTGCTGCCCGATCGCCTCGTGCGTGCGATCCGGGCGCGCCTGGATCCGGCCCCGGAGCTCGAGCTGCTCGTCCTGTTCGTGACCTCCGCGTGCAACCTCTCGTGCGGGTTCTGCTTCTACGCCGACAACCTCAACACGAAGAAGGATCTCCACCTCGATCGCTTGCTGGGCTTGATCGACAGCTCGCCGCGCGTCGGGGTCATCGAGCTCGGCGGTGGCGAGCCGTTCGCCAATCGCGACCTCGACCAGATCCTGCTCAGGTGCCTCGACAACGCCGACCTCGTGAGCCTGAACACCAACGGCACGCTCGCCGAGCAGACCGACCGTACGCTGCGCTCGGTCATCGCCCGGATGACCGAGGCGTGCGGGCGCCTTCAGATCAGTGTCTCGATCGACGGGCTCGCCGAAACGCACAACCACGTGCGGCGCGCCGATTGCTTCGACACGATCCTCGGCACGTTGCGGCAGCTTCACGACCTGCGCTCGGAGACCGGGGCGTTCGCGTTGCACGTCAACACGACGATGACCGCGGACAACTACCGAGAAGTCCCCGCGCTCATGGATTTCCTGATCGAAGAGTTCGAGCTCGACTATCACAACGTCGAGATCGAGCGGTCGAACCCCAGCGCGCCGTGCGGGCTCACGGTTGCCCCCGAGCACCTCCACGAGGTCTACGAGCAGGTCCTGGACCGACTCCGGCGCGCCTATCCCGACATGTACGAGGAGTCGCGCGCGCGGTTTTCGATCCAGTACTTGAACAAGACGGAAGGGCGGGCGTGGCCGTTTCCGTGCACGGCGGGCCGCAACTCGCTCGTCGTCTACGAGGACGGTCGGTTCGCGACTTGTGAGGTCCTCGACGTCGCCGGTCACGTCGCGGACTTCGACTACGACCTGCGCAAGGTGCTCGCGAGTGCCGAGGTTCGCCGGCGCGTGGCCGAGATCGCCAAGGGCGAGTGCTTCTGCACGCACGGCTGCTGGCTGATCTCGAGTCGGATCAGCCACGACCGCGGTGGCGAACCTGCGTTCGGCGAGACCAACCCCGAGCTGTTCGGCAATCAGGCGGTGATGAGCTGATGGCCGCGGACACGTTTGCATCGCCGATCGCCAGCCCGTCGCGGCAGCCGGGACGGGCTGCGCGGGTGCTCGTCGTCGTGTTGGCGGTCGTGTTGTCGCTGATCGCCGTGACCGCGCTCGTGACCTCGCAGGTCAGCGCCCAGTGGTTGTCCGACTTCGCGGCGCGTCTCGAGCCCGAACGCACCACCAGGCGGATCGACATCGCGAGCGCCGAGCAGCTCCTGGACCGGATGTTCTACCTGTCGCTGTTCTGGGCCGCGAGCGCGGCGCTCACCGTGTTGCTCCGCAAGCGGATCGCGCGAGCGTTGTACGACGCGATCGTCGCCCTGCGGGACGTGTGGCGGCGGGTGCGTGCGTTCTTCGTGGAAGAACCCGGTGATGCGAGAGTCGTGGTCGGCCTCACGGTCTTGGCTGCGGTCCTGAGCGCGCTCTACATGCAGCAGCCGATGCGCTTCGACGAGGCCAGCACGTTCAGGAACTTCGGGACCAGGCCACCTTTCGTGGCGCTCGCTTACTACAACACGACCAACAACCACGTTTTGCACTCGGTGCTGATGCGCCTGTCGACGCTCGTGTTCGGCAGCGAGCCGTTCGCGATCCGATTGCCGGCGATGTTGGCGGCGCTGCTGACGGTCCCGTTGCTGTACGTGGCCGCGCGCCGGTGGTTCGATGGACGTGTCGCGCTGGTCGCAACTGCGGTGCTCGCCGGCTCGGCCGGGTTGGTCGATCTTGCGACCAATGCGCGCGGCTACTCGATCATGACCGCGGCGACGGCCGCGTTGCTGTTGCTCGTGCGCCCGGTCGCGCGCCAGCGCGCGGGCGCCGGATTCTGGTTCGTCGTGATCTCGGTCATCGGCGCGTGGTCGGTCCCCGTCATGATCTACCCGTTTACGGCAGTCTGCTGCCTGACGCTGGTCGAGGCCCGGCGGATCGGAGGCCGCGCCGCGGTGTGGCGCCTTGCCGTCTTGTGTGTGTTGGTCGGCGTGGGAACGGCGTTCGTCTACTCTCCTACGGTCTTGAGCTACGGTGTAAGCCGTGCGAACGTGATGCCGGGTTACGACGCTCGTGAAGGACTCGGCTCGTTCCTTACGGCCAACATGGTCCCCGACATGGCCGCGGTGTTGAGGCGCTGCAAGTACGCGCTGACCTGGTTCGGGCAGATCTCGACGGCCGGGTTGCCGGGTGTCGCTGCCGGGCTGGCATGCGTGCTTGCCGTGATCGGTGCGCTGCCAGGCAAGCGCCGCCGCGGATTCGCGATCGCGGTCGCGTTTGCCGTCGCGTTCTTGTTCTGGACCGCCGTGACCCGCATCGTTCTGCCCGGCTGGTCGATGATCTTCCTGTTGCCGGCAGCGGTGCTGTTGGGCGGAGAGGGGGCGGTCCGCGTCTTCGATCTCGTGACGCGAAATCGGCTGCACAAAGCGACTCGGGGTCTCGCCGTCGGGCTGGCTATCGTGACCGCGGTCCTGCTCGTGACGAGCCGCTATCCGCACGTCGAGCGATACGTCGGCTATCGCGACGCGCCTGCGGCCGCCGACTACCTGTACAACCGGCTCGAGCCCCAGGCCGCGGTCATGAGCAGCCAGTTCGAGCTGGTCACGGTCTCGTACTACCTCTACGAGCATCTCGGGCAGTTCGCGCGTCGCCACATGGTCGAGGCGAGAGAGCCGCGATACGCGCCGGCGGTATTGCGCACCCGCTCGTCTCGGCCGCGGGTGCTGTACGTGATCGAAGTCGACGAGAGACCCTATGAAGACGTCGACGAGCAGACTCTGCGTGAGCTCGGCTACGTGCGGGTCGGGGCTCACGACCTTCCCGAGTCGCGGATCATCAGATACGAGCTGAGGGCCTGACATGTCAGACCCGTCGCGGACCGTCCGTCGGCAGGCGAGCTCGGGGTGGGTCCCGATCGACCTCGGCGAGCTGTGGCGCTATCGCGAGCTGCTCGCGTTCCAGGTCGTGCGCGACATCAAGGTCCGCTACAAGCAGACGCTGCTCGGAGCGGCGTGGGCGATCCTGCAGCCCGTGCTGACGATGGTCGTCTTCAGCGTGTTCTTCGGACGACTCGCCGGGCTGCCGTCCCATGGCATGGCATATCCGGTGTTCACGCTGGCGGCTCTGCTGCCCTGGCAGCTGTTCTCCTACGCGCTCGTTCACTCGAGCAACAGCTTGCTGGAGAACCCGGACCTGTTGACCAAGGTCTACTTTCCGCGGCTGACCATGCCGCTCGCGTCCGTGATCGCGGGGCTCGTCGACTTCGCGATCGCGTTCGCGGTGCTGGTCTCGATGATGGTCTGGTACGCGGTGGTGCCCGGCTGGGAAGTGCTGACTCTGCCGCTGTTCACGCTGTTGGCGGTCGCGGCAGCCCTGTCCGTCGGCCTGTGGCTGTCCGCGCTCAACGTCAAGTATCGCGACGTCCGCTACACGGTTCCGTTCCTCGCTCAGCTGTGGCTGTTTGCATCGCCGGTCGCGTACTCGAGCTCGCTCGTGCCGCCCGAGTGGCGGACCCTGTACGGGCTCAACCCGATGGTCGGCGTAGTCGAGGGGTTCCGCTGGGCGCTGTTGGGGCTCCCCGCACCGCCGATCGGCATGCTGTCCGCGTCGGCCGCTGCGACGGCTCTGTTGCTCGCCGGAGGGTTGTTCTACTTTCGGCGCATGGAGCGCAAGTTCGCCGACATCGTCTGATGGCCTCCCCCGCGATCAAGACCGTCGGTCTCTCGAAGCGTTACTCGATCGGGCCTCGTGACGAGTACCAGACCCTGCGCGAGACGCTGGTCGGTGTCGCGGCGTCTTCGTGGCGCTGGGTCCGCTCGTTCGGGCGCGACCGAACCGGCAAGCAGCCCGAGATCTGGGCGCTGCGTGATGTCGACCTCGAGATCGCCGAGGGCGACGTCGTCGGCTTGATCGGACCCAACGGGGCCGGCAAGACGACGCTGCTCAAGCTGTTGTCGGGGATCACCGAGCCGTCCCGCGGCTATGCCGACATCCGCGGGCGGATCGGAAGCCTGCTCGAGGTCGGCGTCGGCTTCCACAAGGAGCTGACCGGGCGCGAGAACATCTTCATGAACGGCGCGATCCTCGGCATGCGCCGGCGCGAGATCCAGGCGAAGTTCGACGAGATCGTCGCGTTCGCCGAGGTCGAGCGATTCCTCGACACGCCGGTCAAGCGGTTCTCGAGCGGAATGCACATGCGGCTCGCGTTCGCGGTCGCCGCGCATCTGGAGCCGGAGATCCTGTTGGTCGACGAAGTGCTCGCGGTCGGTGACGCCCACTTCCAGCGCAAGTGTCTCGGCAAGATGGGCGACGTCGCGCGAGAGGGGCGCACGGTCGTGTTCGTCAGTCACAACATGGCGGCGATCGAAGCCCTGTGTCCCCGCACCGTCTGGATCGACGGGGGACGTGTTCGCGGAGACGGCAGCTCGGCAGCGGTCATCGAGGACTATCTCGCGAGCGTTACCGAGGTGGACTCGATCTCCGTTTCCGACCGCGAGGGCCGTCGCGGAGACGGCAGCGTCAGGTTGTCCTCGATCCGCGTCGTGCCGGTCGAGCCCGGAGAAACGGCGATCCGGACCACGAGTCGCCTGCGCATCGAGCTCGGATACGCGAGCGCGGTTCCGGTGCGCTCCCCGCGGTTTTCGGTCGCGATCTGCGACGTCCGCGGGACGGGGATCTTCCAGCTCGACAGCAAATGCACGCGAGAACTGCCCGACGAGATCCCTGCCACGGGAACGATCGTGTGCGAGACCGAACCCATCCACCTGACGCCGGGACCCTGCGATGTTCATGTCGAGATCATCAAGGGAGGTGTGGTCGCCGACCACGTCGAGCGCGCAGCGAGGTTCGAGGTGCACGCCGAGGAGTTCTATCCGACCGGGAGGATGCCGCCGCGCGAGCGGTTCACGTTCGTGATCCGCCAGAGCTGGTCGCGCCAGGGCAGCACGGGAGGTGGAGCGTGAAGCCGCCGGCGACCGATGCGATTCCGCTCGCCGAGGTCGGGTTCAATCCTCACTCGTTCCGCGATCGCTTCGGGCGCGTGTTCGAGTGGCGCGGAGAGGTCTACCGAGCGATTGGAGATCGCTTCCTTCCGCTCTTGAACGGCTTGCTCGAGACCGGAGCCCTGTCTCGGATCGTCGATCGTGGCCTGATGGTCGGGACCGAGCTGACGCCCTACGTGCTGGAGGGGTATTCGGCGGTCGTGAGGCACGCACGGGTCCCGCTCGTCTCGTACCCGCCCGAATGGTCCCCGGCGATGCTGAAAGACGCCGCCCGCCTGACGCTGGACCTCGTTTCCGAGCTGGCTCGCGACGGGATGGTCGTGGACGATCCTCATCCGTGGAACGTCCTGTTCGACGCGACGCGGCCGGTGTTCATCGACCTGACCTCGATTGCACGGATGCGCCGGGCCGGCCGGTGGTCTGGGAGCAGCTCGTTCCGGCGCAACACGCTGCACCCGCTGCTGCTGATGACGTCCGGGCGTGACGAGTGGGCTCGGTGGTTGATGAGCACGGATCGCGGTGTGTGGCGTCGCGACGTCCTCGGCCTACTGCCCCGGCAGTCGCTCGCGATGGTGATCGACTATGCGCGTGATCGATGGAGCGGGCTCGACGCCACGATCAAGCGCCTGCGTGCCAAGGTCGAGTCCGTGTCCGTGCCGCCTGCGGCCGTGGCCCGCGCGGACTCGAGCGGTCCGATGCCGGCTCTCGACAGCTGCCTGCGCGTCCACCGGCCGAAGTCGGTGTTGATGATCGATGAGCACGATCCGGTTCGGGTAGCGGGTGTGGCGGCCGCCTGCGAACGTCTCGTCGTCATCGACCGAGACCCACACGCCAGCTCGAGCCTGTATTCCCGGGCCCGCGTGGACGACATCCGCGTGCTGCCGCTCGTCATGGACTTCTCGCTGCCGACGCCGACTCTCGGCTTGTTCGGAAGCCAGTCGGTCTCGGGCCTCGATCGGTTTCGCTCGGATCTGGTCGTCGCGACCAGGTTCGTCCGCTACCTCGAGTCGGACCAGCGCCGACTGAGCTGCGAGCAGCTCCTTCGCGGCCTGTCGCAGTATTCGGCGGGGCGGGTCGCGATCGCCTACGAACCGCCGACAGCAGACTTGTCCACGCTGCGGGATCGGGCTTCGTTCGAAGGGCTCGAACGGTTCACGGCGACCGCGAGGTCGTGCTTCTCCGACGTCGAGGTGCTCGCATACGGACGCGGCCGGGGGGCCTTGCTGGTGTGCCGGCCATGAAAAGGGTCGCGGGGCTCGCGCGACGGTTGCTGGGGATCGTGGAATCCCGAGCCGCCATTCTGCTGTACCACCGTGTCACCGCGGAACCAAAGGACCCCTATCAGCTGCGAGTCGCTCCTGATTGCTTCGAGGAGCACCTGCAGGTCATCCGCAAGATCGCTGCTCCGATGCGGTTGTCCGAGCTGGTCGCCCGGCTGAGGACCGGGCGCGTGCCGAAAGCAGCGGTGTGCGTGACGTTCGACGACGGCTATGCCGACAATCTCGAAGTGGCGAAGCCGCTGCTCGAGCGCTACGACGTTCCCGCGACGGTCTTCGCGACCACCGGCGCAGGCGGCCGCAGCGTCGAGCTCTGGTGGGACGAGCTCGAGGGCTTGCTGCTGAGCCCCGGGCAGCTCCCGGCGCGGCTCGAGATCCAGATCGCGGCCGAACGGTTCGAGATCGAGCTCGGCGGAGATGCGATCTATCCCGAGAGCAGAGCCGCACAGCATGTCGACTTCACGCTCCCCGATCCCGACAGGTGTGATCGGCCTTCCTTGCCGACCCGCCGTCATCTCGCGCTCTGGCGCCTCTATCGCGCGATCCGTTCGCTGGCGGTCGCCGAGCGAGAGCGAGTCATGGCCGAGCTGCACGGCTGGGCCGGCGGCGAGCGGCGGGTAAGAGACACTCACCGGTGCCTCAGTCACGAACAGCTCGTGCGCCTCGACGGCGGGCTCGTCGAGGTCGGGGCTCACACCGTCAACCATCCTTCCCTCACGGATTGTCCGACTCAGCTCGAGGAGATCGGTGACAGCAAGCGCACGCTCGAGGACCGCCTCGGCCGCAGCGTGACGAGCTTCGCGTACCCGCACGGCCACTACGGGCCATCGACGATCCAGGCCGTGCGGAGTCTGGGGTTCGAATCCGCGTGTGCGTGCGGGTATCGTCCCGTCGCACGAGGCAGCGACGTCTACGAGTTGCCGCGCATCGTCGCACCACGGTCGGGCGGGGCGGAGCTCGAGCGCACGCTCCGCGCCAGCCTGCTGCTGTAGCATTTACGTCGTCATGTCCCCCGCCGCGCTGACCATCCTGCACGTCAACACGTTCGATCGCTGGGGCGGGGCGGAAGCGATCGTTCGTTCGCTCGTTTCCACCTCGCGCGAGCGCGGCCATGCGGCCTACGTCGCGGTCGGTCGGGCCGTCACTGACGATCCGGCGGTGTTGCCGCTCGAGTCGGGGGGCGGACTGTGGCGGCGGGCGTGCTTCGGGCTGTCGCGGTCGTTGCGCTGGCTCGACCGGTTCGCCGCTGGTGAGCCCGAGCGGAGAAAGAGTGGTCTGCGGACGCTCGTCGAGCGCGCGGGCCAGCCCGGGCGCGTCGCCGACGAGTGGCGTGGGATCGAGAGCTTCCGGTTCCCGGGCACGTATCGGTTGCTCGGGCTCTCGCCCGCGCGGCCCGACATCGTCCACGCCCACAACCTCCACGGCGGCTACTTCGACCTGCGTGCTCTGCCGTGGATCAGCCAGCGAGCTCCCATCGTGCTCACGTTGCACGACTCGTGGCTGACGACCGGGCACTGCAGCCATCCGTTCGGTTGCGAACGCTGGCGGACCGGTTGTGGCCATTGCCCCGACCTGACGATCTACCCGGCGATCCGGCGCGACGCGACCGCGGCGAATTGGTCGAGGAAGCGCGCGATCTACGAGGCGTCGCGCGTCTACGTCGCGACACCGAGCCGTTGGTTGCACGATCGGGTCAGGGCTTCGATGCTGGAACCCGCGATCGTCGAGTCACGAGTCATCGCCAACGGGATCGACCTCGACGTGTTTCGGCCCGGAGACAAGCTCGAAGCCCGGAAGCGACTGGCCATACCCGAGGATGCAAGGGTGCTGTTGTTCGCCGGCAGCTCGATCACCGACAGTCCGTTCAAGGCGTTCGACCTGCTCCGCACCGCCGTGTCCGACGCAGCGGCGCAGATCGATCGCAAGCTCGTGCTGATCGCGCTCGGGCAGAGTCGGAGCAACGAGGCCGCGGGGGCCGCGGAGATCCGCTTCGAGCCCTTCGAGCCGGAGGCCGAACAGGTTGCCCGCTACTACCAGGCCGCCGATCTGTACGCCCATGCGGCGCGTGCCGACACGTTTCCGACGACCGTGCTCGAAGCGCAGGCCTGCGGAACGCCGGTCGTCGCGACGGCGACCGGTGGGATTCCCGAGCAGGTCGTGTGTCTCGCCGAGACCGACGACTGTTCGCTTGCGACGGGTCGCCTCGTGCCCGGGGGCGAACCCGGGGCGCTGACCGCGGCGATCGTCGCGCTGCTGAAGGAGCCCGACTTGCTCGCGCAGCTGTCGCGCAACGCGGCGCGGCACGCGCGCGAACGCTTCGACCGCGAGCGGCAGACCGATGCCTATCTGGAGTGGTATCGCGAGATCCTGGGCAACGAGGGGAGGCGGGCGTGCCGCGCGTAGCCGAGCTGCCAGCAGCGCCGGGAGGAAGGACCGGATGGCCGTGGACGGAGGGGACGGCGGTTCCCGAGTGCGATCCGCCGGCCGGCGGCTGGCCGAAGATCACGGTTGTCACGATCTCGTTCCAGCAAGCCGAGTTCCTCGAAGAGACGATCCGATCGGTGCTGCTGCAGAGCTACCCGAACCTCGAGTACATCATCGTCGATGGTGGAAGCACGGACGGGAGTGTCGACATCATTCGCGAATACGCGTCGCACCTCGCGTGGTGGACGAGCGAGCCCGATCGCGGACCGAGCCACGCGCTCAACAAGGGGTTCAGCCGCGCGACCGGCGCGATCCATGCGTATCTGAACAGCGATGACGTGTACGAGCCCGGAGCGCTCCTGGCCTGCGCCCGCGAGTTCGCGTCCGGACACGAGTGGGTGTTCGGCAAGGTGCGCTACTTCCGGGCGGACATCGGATACTGGCCGGTGCCGCAGCTCGCCGGCAGGCGCTTCACCGACTGGTTCGTGACCTGCCCGATCAGCCAGCCCGGCAGCTTCTGGTCGGCCAGGCTCGCGGGCGCCGCGGGTCCGTTTCGCGAGGAGCTCGGGTTCTTCTTCGACTACGAGCGCTGGTTGCGATTCCGATTCCGCGAACACGTCGTGCCCGCGTCGATCGAGACCCCGATCGCGGTCTATCGACTCCACGAGGGTTCGAAGACCGTTTCCTCGACGCGCGAATTCGCCAAGGAGGGGGCGGCGATCCGTAGCGAGTATCGCGCGTATCTCGGCTTCGGGCAGCGAGTCTGGCTTTGGATCGTCAAGCGCCACCGCCGAGCCCGTTCACGCGGAGCTCGTGCCGTGGAGCTCCTGTTGGCAGGACGCCGGCTCGCGGCGGTCAAGCAGCTGTTGCTGGCGTTCGCGATCTGGCCGCTGCTCGTCGTCGATCGCGGGATCCTGATCGGAATCTCGCAATTGGCTCGGGGCAACCGGCGGCAGTACCCGGAAGTGTGGCCGGAGTGGGACGAGTGATGCGATGAGACTCGTGAAGCGCGTAGCGCGTGGCCCGTACCTGTTCGTCAAGGGGATCTTCGCGAAGCTCCGCATGCCGTGGCGAGTCGCACCCTTCAGCTACAAGTGGGGCTTCGATCGCGGGCTGCCGATCCACAGGTACTATCTCGAGCGGTTCCTCGGTGAGTTCGCGAGCGATATCCGCGGGCGCTGCCTCGAGTTCCAAGATGACGACTACACCAGTCGTTTCGGCGGAGACGCCGTCGAGCAGCTCGACATCCTGCACATCGACGAGTCGAATCCGAACGCGACGATCGTCGCGGACCTGACGAAGCCGAACGCGATTCCCGATGCGAGCTTCGACTGCATCGTCTGCACGCACGTGCTGAACGCCGTGCGCGACCTCGACGCGATTGTCTCAGACATGTATCGAATCCTGCGTCCGGGCGGTGTGCTGCTGGTCGCCCTTCCCCATGTCAGCATGTACTCGCAGAGTGCTGGCGAGATCTGGCGGTTCACGCCCGGTGGCTTGCAAACCCTCTTGGCTAGGAGCTTTGGCGATCAGGTCGTGGTTCGGGCGTACGGCAACTCGCTGGCCGCCGCGGCCGAGATTCGCGGCATGATCGCCGACGAGCTGTCCCCGCGGCAGCTTCGCGTCCACGATCCCCGGTTCGCCGTCGAGGTCTGTGCCCGAGCTTGGAAGCCCGAAGCCGAACGCCGAGGACCGTGACGGTCGGTCGAACCTCGCGCGCGATCCCCTCGCCACGGACGTGCACCGTCATGGTATCCTCCCGGCCGCAAGAGCCCGTTTCCGTCCCTACCCAACCCTCACTCGCTCACCGGACGCCCGGTCCGTGTGTGTGGATCATGCCCAACGAAGATCAGCTGATTGTGCAGGCATTCGCCCGCCTTCGTCCTATCGCACTCGGCGTGAGCTTCGGCGTGCCCGCCGGTGCGGTGCTGTGCGTCGCTACGGTCGTCCTGTTGATCAAGGCTCTGTTCGATTCGCCGGGCACGCCCGTCGGCCCCGAGCTCGCGCTGCTCGGACACTTCTTCCCCGGCTATGCGGTGACCTGGCCGGGTGCGTTGGTCGGTGCGGTCTACGGATTCGTGTCCGGGTTCGTCTTCGGGGTCCTCGTGGCGGCGCTCATCAATCTCAATCACCTCGTCTACATGCGCGCGCTACTGCGCAGGCAGCGCCGGAGAGCGATCCAGGATGGCCTCTAGCCGTCACATCGATCTCCGCGTGCCCGCGCACGCTCCGACCGAGCACAGCCGACTGCTCGGTCCGTTGGTTCGCATGAACGCGATCTCGTTCGCGGTCGTCGTCGGGTTGCTGATCGGGGTCGGTTTTTGCGGAGCAACGCTGTGGTTGTTGATCCGAGGCGGACCGTCTCCCGGACGCACGCTCGCGACGCTCGGGTACGTGTTTCCGGGCTACAGCGTGAGCTGGACCGGCGCGTTCATCGGCTTGTTCTGGGGCGCGGTCGCCGGCTTCCTCGCCTCTTTGCCGTGGAGCTGGATCTACTACGGCGGCGTGTTGCGGCAGATCGAGCGTGCCGGCCCCGACCAGATCGCCAGCGGCCGGTTCAACCCCGAGCAGATCGACGTCCGTTACTTCGCGGCGGCGTCGGGCGTGCTCGCCGGCTTGCTGATCCTCGTTACGACGGAGTTCCTCGTGTTGACCCACGAGAGCGGACAGCCGCTCGGACCGAACCTCGGCCGGCTCGCCGAGTTCCTTCCCGGGTACTCGATCTCCGTCTCGGGAGGGTTCGTAGGGTTCGTCTACTTCACGGTGCTCGGCGCAGGCCTGTCGACCTGTGCGGCATGGATCTACAACCGACTCGTTTCTCGAACACAGCCGAACGACCCCGGGCCGCGCGTTCTCACGTGCGCCGACTCGGACGATCACTCTGAGGCACAACATTGACTGACAGCAAGATTGCAATCCTTGGCGCGGGGCCAGGTGGGTTGGCGGCTGCCCATGTCCTGACCGAGAGCGGTATCGAAGTCGACGTCCTCGAGAAGAACGACCACGTAGGCGGGTTGTGCGTGACCTACGAGCGGGGTGGTTTTCGCTTCGACCTCGGCGGGCACCGGTGGTTTACGAAGAACGAGGAGCTGCATCAGTGGTTCCTCGAGCTGATGGACGGCGAGTTGATCGCGGTTCAGCGGACGAGTCGGATCTACTTCGACCGGAAGTTCTTCAGTTACCCGATCTCGGCCACGAACGTGCTGAAGAACGCGGGCGTGTTCACGAGTGCACACGCGCTGCTCAGCTACTTCACGTGGGCCGTGCGTGATCTCGTCTCCAAAGGCGAGGCGTCGAACATCGAAGAAGCGTACTGCAAGCAGTTCGGACGCAAGCTGTTCGAGATGTTCTTCCGCCGCTACACGGAGAAGGTCTGGGGCAGGCCGTGCAACGAGCTGAGCGCCGACTGGGTGACCCAGCGGACCAAGGGGCTGTCGATTCTCACGGCGCTGCGCGATGCGCTGATCAAGAACAAGAACGTCGTCAGCCTCATCGACGAGTTCGTGTATCCACGGCTCGGCTACCAGCGCATCTGCGATCGTATGGCAGAGGACGTCGAGAACAACGGTGGGCGGGTCCATCTCGATACTCCGGTCCAGGCCTTGACCTGTCACGGACCGCACGACTGGACCGTCGACTTCGCGACAGAGAACGGCAACCGCTCGCTCAAGGCCACCGATGTGGTCTCGACCGTGCCGTTGTCGCGACTGGTCCAGATGATCACGCCGGCGTGCGCCGACGAGGTGACCGAGGCTGCGCGTTCACTGCGGTTCCGTGACCTGATCACGGTCACCGTCATGGTCGAGAAGGAGCAGATCACGTCCGACACGTGGCTCTACGTCCATGACGACGACCTGCTGTTCGCACGCCTCCACGAGCCGAAGAACTGGAGCCCCGACATGGTCCCGGGACCCGAGTTCAGCTCCGTCGTCTGCGAGTGCTTCTGCTCGGCCGGCGACGAGATCTGGAGCATGACCGACGCGGACATCGCCGAGCGCGCCGTCGGCGATCTCGCGGACAAGCTCGGGTTCATCCACCGCGACGACGTGATCGACACCTGCGTGATCCGGACGCGATGCGCCTACCCGGTGTACGACCTCGACTATCGCGAAAACGTCGACAAGCTCTACGCGTTCGTGCACGGCCATCCCGGGCTGCACGTCGTCGGGCGCGGCGGGACATTTCGCTACAACAACGCCGACCACTCGGTCGAGATGGGGCGGCTGCTCGGCAAGCGGCTGCTCGGAGAGGCGACAGACCACATCAGCGTCAACACCGAGAAGGAGTATCACGAAGAGATCCGGCGAACGCTCGGCCGCAAGCGGGTCGCCGGGGTCCGCCGGGGCGGCGCCAGTCAGGCGGGCTGATCAGCGGCGTACGAGCCTCTCGGCGCGGCAGTAGACGTAGGTCAAGACGCTGTAGAGATAGTAGACCTGGTGCAGCACCACGGCGGCGACCAGTTGCGCCAATCCACGCCCACGGTAGACGAGTGCGAAGAACGAGTAGTTGCTCGCCCACGCTGCCACGACGAACGCGAGCGGCAGCCAGAACAGCGCCGTGCGCCAGAGCGCGATCGGAATCGCCAACCAGAACAGTCCCGCAATCGCGGCACGCAACCGTTCGGCAGCTCTCAGGTTGAGCTCGCCGCCCGAGCCGCCCTCACCGGCGAGCGTCAGCCGGGCCCACGGAAGCGCGCGGCGGAAGATGTCGGTCATGATCATCCCGGCAAGCGTCCAACGCTTGAGATGCGTGCACTGGATGTCGGGGACGAGCAGGATCCTGCCGCCCGCGGCGCGGATCCTGTAGCCGAGCTCGATGTCCTCGATCGACGGGCGCGGATAGCGTTCTGCGTCGAAGCCACCGACCGCGAGGAAGGTGTCACGGCGAACCGCCCCGCATCCGGCCCAGAAGGTGCGTGCCTCGCCGGGTGCCGATTGGTGCACGTAGTGGTGCAGGAGGTTTCGGTACTGTGAGACGAGCCCGGGAGCTGCCGGGCGGTCGTCGTAGGAGCCGAAGGCTGCCACGCAGTCGGGATCGCCGGAGAACAGCTGCGAGAACTTCGCGATCGTGTCCGAGTGGACGACGACGTCCGAGTCTACGAATACGATGACCTCGCCGGTCGCCGAATCGACCCCGCGATTCCGGCAGGCTCCGGGGCCGAGTCGTCCGCCCGACGCGATGACCTGGAAGCCCGCGGCACGAAATCGTTCGACGGTTCCGTCGACCGAGCTGTCGTCGACCGCGATCAACTCCTGGACGAGGTCCGCCTCGCGGGCGGCAACGAGCGGAGGCAGGACCCGGTCGAGGTTGTGTTCGCAGTTGTAGGCCGGCATGACGACGCTGATCGTCGGGCCGTTTGGACTCGTCCCCGGCACAGCGCTACCAGTCGTCCCTTCGGTCTTCCTGGACGGATCGCGGCGCGTTACCGGCAGCCGTGGCGGTCACGATCCAGTTCGTGTCCTGCTCGTCGAGAAACGGAACGTCGAACGTGATCTCCATCGTGTCGACGGTCGCGAACGCGCCGCGCAGAGCAGCCAGGAACTCCTCGCCGGGAGGATCGGCCGACCAGAGCGCGAACACGCCAGAGGGAGCGAGGATCCGAGCCACGTGCGCCGCGCCGTCCTTGCTGTAGAACCTTCCGTGGCGCGAGTGCAGCAACGCCGCGGGTGAATGATCGATATCGAGCAGCACGGCGTCGGTCGAGGCCGGATCGCGGGTCGAGATCCAGTCGAAGAAGTCGGCGCTCACGATCTTGCACCGCGGGTCGCCGACCAACCGCTCGCCGAGCGGCACCAACCGCTCTCGGTGCCAAGAGATCACAGTGTCGAGGATCTCGACAACCGTCAAGCTCACGACGTGCTCGCAGTCGAGCACCGCGGCGGCCGTGTAGCCGAGGCCGAGCCCGCCGACGACGACATCGAGCGGGCGCTTGGGCAGCCGGTCGAGCGGCACCGAGGCCAGGGTCTGCTCGGCAGCGTTGATCGCGCTCGACATCAAGAACTCGCCGTGCAGCGTGACCTCGTAGACCCACGCCCCGCCAAGCGCCGGAGAACGACGTTTGCGAAGCCGCAGTTGACCCATGTCGGTGTCTTCGACGTCGAGTTCTTCGAAATCCATGATGAGCGTGACGGCGCGATTCAGCTGGGCACGGGCGAGTGCCGAAAACGGTTGTGGACTCGGAGCTCGTCCCCGCTCGAGAACGTTACGCCAAAGGAGCCGTCTGTGCGCTCGCCTGCCGTCAGAATCTCGTTCGCTTGTGTGTGCTGCGTCGTGGTCGCGGGCTGCGGCATGTTCGGCTCCTCGACCGGTCTGGCAGGTGTCGACGAGCTGGTCAGCACGATCGAGGAGGTCCACATCGACGCCGAGTTGGCCAAGGGCCTCGCCCGCACGGCAAGCGAGAAGCTGTCCGCGATCGTCGCTCCCGACTTCTCCGGCGACCCGAAGGTCGCGTTCAAGGAGTTCGCGGACGCGGTCGCCGCGTCCGAGGAGAAGGCAAGGTCGCTGCGCTCGAAGATCCAGGAGATGAAGGCGATCGCCGGGCCCGTGTTCGAGAAGTGGAAGCAGGACCTTGCGCAGTTCACGAGCTCGGGCATGCGCCTGCGCAGCGAGGCGCGGCTCAAGGCTTCGCTCGGGCGCTATGAGGCGGTCGTCGCCGCCGCGGACCCGGCGCTGGCCGCCTATGAGCGCCTGAACGCCGCGCTGCGCGATCACGCTCTGTTCCTCGGCAACGATCTCAACTCGGCTTCGATCAGCGAGGTGCGGTCCGATGTCCAGGCGATCGCCCTCTCGGTCGAAGATCTCGATGCGACGATCAACACGTGCCTTGCTGCCGCGGCCGAGTACGTGCAGGCGTCAGCGCTTCCGGAGCGAGCCGCCGCGCCGGGCCCCACAGACGGTCAATGAGTTGGACGCTTCTTGCCGTCCTGATCCTGGCTCTGGGCCTGGCGCTCGCCACGGCGATCGCGCGGCGCAGCGAGCTCGCCCGTATGGAGAGCCGGGTCCGGGACCGGGAGCGGCTGAGCGAGCACGGAGCGAGCGACGCGCAGCTCATGCACCCTGTCATCGACCTGTCACGATGCGTCGGCTGCGGGTCGTGTGTCGACGCGTGTCCCGAAGCGGGTGTTCTCGACCTCGTGCACGGTCAGGCGATGGTCGTCCGTGGAGCCAAGTGCATCGGCCACGCGCTGTGTGAGCAGGCGTGCCCGGTCTCGGCGATCCAGGTCACGCTCGCCAACCTCGACGAACGCAAGGATGTGCCGGTGGTGACCGGGGATCTCGAAGCGGTAGGAGCTCCCGGCGTGTTCCTGGCCGGCGAGGTGACCGCGCACGCGCTGATCAAGACCGCGATCGATCACGGTACGTTCGTCGGCGCCGAGGTCGCAAGAAGGATCCACGCCGAGCCGCCGGTCAATCCCGAGGCGCTCGATCTGTGCATCATCGGCGCCGGGCCCGCGGGACTCGCGTGCGCGCTCGAAGCGAAGCGCCACGGACTCCAGTTCGTTGTTCTCGAGCAGGAACCGATGCTCGGCGGGACCGTGGCGAAGTACCCGCGCAGAAAGCTCGTCATGACGCGCCCGGTCGAGCTTCCGTTGCACGGTTGGCTGTCGCAATCGACCTACACGAAAGAGGAGTTGATCGAGCTGTGGCATGGCATCGCCGCCGAGCACGAGCTCCCGATCGAGGGCGGGCAGGTGTTCGAAGGCCTGACCGCACGTCCCGACGGCACCTGGCACGTCAACACGGCGAACGGTCCGCGGTCGACCCGCTTCGTGTGCCTGGCGCTCGGGCGGCGCGGCGTCCCACGTCGCCTGAACGTGCCGGGTGAGGAGCTGGCCAAGGTCAGCTACAGCTTGATCGATGCGCGCTCCTACCAGGGACGCCGGATCCTCGTCGTCGGTGGCGGCGAGAGCGCGATCGAAGCCGCGATCGGTCTGGCCGAGCAGGACGGGAACGAGGTCGTGCTCTCCTATCGCAAGGCCGCGTTCTTTCGCATCGCCGAGGCCAGCGAGAAGCGACTCATGGAGTGTCGCAAGAGCGGGGCGCTGCGTGTCGTGCTCAACAGCCGTGTCGCCGCGATTCATCCCGATTCGGTCGAGCTGATCCTCGAGACTCCCGACGGCAAGAAGCGCAAGCGCCTGCCCAACGACGATGTCTTCGTGATGGCCGGCGGGACGCCGCCGTTCGAGGCGCTCGAACGCTCCGGTGTGTCGTTCGATCCGGCCATGCGGCCTGCGGTGGATCCGATCCGCGAACAGGGAACCGGGCTGATCCGCGGCCTGACGGTCGGACTCGTGCTCGCGCTCGTCGCGCTCGGATGGTTCTTGTGGCATTCGGACTACTACCTGCTGTCCGATGTCGAGCGGGCCGCGCATCCGAAGCACTCGTGGCTGCGACCCGACCTGGCGCTCGGACTGTGGACCGGGGTCGCGGCCGTCGTGTTGATCGCGTTGAACCTGACGTATCTCGTGCGCAAGGCCGGGCGGATCTCGTTCGGTTCGTTGCAGTTCTGGATGACGAGTCACATCGCGACCGGGATCCTCGCCGTGCTCTGCGCGATGGTGCACAGCGCGATGGCTCCTCACGACTCGGCCGGGGGGCACGCGTTCTGGGCCCTGGTCGTGTTGACGTTCACGGGCGCGATCGGGCGCTACTTCTACGCGTACGTCCCGCGGGCGACCAACGGTCGTGAGCTGGAGATCCAGGAGGTCAAGGCGCGTCTCAGCCGCATGTCGCAGGAGTGGGATCAGGGACAGCAGCAGTTCCGCGACTTCGCGCGCAGCGAGGTGTCGGCGCTCATCCAAGCCGAGCAGTGGAAGGGCTCGTTCTTCGGCCGGGTGTTCGGTCTGCTCGGGGTCCGCCGCGAGCTCCGTCGCGTTCTCGACACGATCGCCGCGCGTGGCCGTGAGGATGGCGTCGACGACGACCAGATCGCCGAGACGTTGAACCTCGTACGACGCGCGCATCACGTGGCCGTCATGGCCGCCCATTTCGAGGACCTGCGCGGTTTGTTGGGCACGTGGCGCTGGGTGCATCGCTGGACGGCGGTGTTGCTGATCGTGCTGCTCGCGGTCCATGTCATCTATGCGCTGCTCTACTCGCCGCTCGTGTTCAGTGGAGTTGCAGGGTGAAGCTACGCGAGCCTCGGGTGTGGATCGCGATGCTGTCGACCGTGGCCGTCGTGGCCTTCGGTCTGACCAAGATCGGCCGCAAGGCGCCCGGGGAGCTGTCCACGGTTCACGGGCGCGAAGCGGCGCTGCAGGGAAACAGCTGCTCGGAGTGCCACGGTGGCTGGTTCTCCGACATGCGTGAGTCGTGCCTCGTTTGCCACGAGGAGATCGCGAAGGACATCGCGGACGAGCACGGGCTGCACGGCTCGCTCGGGGCCCAGAAAGCCCGCTTGTGCTCGCTCTGTCACAGCGAGCACAACGGACCCGGCTTCGCGCTGGTCAATCGCCAGAGCTTCGCGGCCGCGGGAGTCGCGGATCCGAGCAAGTTCGACCACTACCGGATCGGTTTCGACATGCGCGGCAAGCACCTCGGGCTCGAGTGCACCAAGTGCCACGAGAACGCAGTCAAGCCGCTGCTCGACAAGGGGACGCACCGCTACATCGGGCTGTCGAAGGACTGCTCGACGTGTCACGAGGACGCGCACAAGGGCCGCATGAAGATCGGGTGCGCCATGTGTCACGGGCAGAACGCGTTCGATGTGCTGGAGGCGATCGGCCACGATCGCCACCTCGCGCTCATCGGTGGGCACGGGAACCTCGAGTGCACACGCTGCCACCAGAAGAGCTCGAAACACTCGCTCGACGCACTCGGTGGCGGACGCATGCCGGAGCCGCGCGCGTGCATGGACTGCCACGAGTCCCCGCACTCGGACACGTTCGTGCTGGGAGTGGCGGCGATGTCGGACAAGACCGCGGCGGAGAGCTGTGGGATCTGTCATCTCGATGTTTATGACAGCTTCCGAGAGAAGCAGACGACCGTCACGGTCGAGCAGCACGCGCGCTCGGGATTCGCGCTGACGCCGCCGCACGACAAGGTCGAGTGCACGAAGTGCCATCCGCCGCACGAGTCCGAGTTCGCGAAACGGTATCCCGGGCGCAAGGCCGACGACTGCGCCAGCTGTCACGAGTCGCCACATGGGAGGCAGTTCGAGACCGGACCGTTCGCCGGTCGGGGCTGCGTCGCGTGTCACTCGCGAGCGGGGTTCACGCCGCACGCGTTTACGCTCGACAAGCACGCCGAGTCGAGCTTCCCGCTGACCGGCCGCCACGAAGACGTCGATTGTGGCAAGTGCCACACGGTTCACGACGGGATGCGCGTGTTCCGTGGAACGATCTCCAAGTGCGCAGGTTGCCATGCGGACGCTCACCGAGGTGCGTTCGATCGCTTCTCGGCCCAGCTCGAGAACGGTTGTGGGACCTGTCACAGCACGTCGTCGTTCTCCGAGACCCATGACTTCGATCACGGACGCTGGACGGGCTTCGCGATCCGCGGCGCTCACGCGCAGAGCGACTGTTCGGTCTGTCACCGTGCCGGCGACCCCGACGAGCACGGCAGGACCTTGGGCTTCGTGACCGACGAGTATCCCAAGGCGAAGCAGGCCGGCAACACGTGCCTCGCGTGTCACACGGATCCGCACCGAGGCTCGTTCGACGAGCCGGGGCTGCCGAGGACCGTCGACGGACGCAGGGGATGCGTCCGTTGTCACTCCGAGAGCTCGTTCCGTGACCTGCCGCACGGATTCGATCACGCACGGTTCACCGGCTTCGAGCTGCGTGGGGCCCACTTCGAGCTCGCTTGCTCGGCGTGTCATGCCCCGCTGCGCCCGCCCGACGCTCTCGGCAGGACCTGGGCTCGAGCCACGGGACGCAAGTGTGTCGATTGCCACAACGATCCCCACGCGGGGCAATTCGAGGTCAAGGGTGTCACCGATTGCAGTCGATGTCATGGGAGCCTCGATTTCAAGAAGCTGCACTTCGACCATGACAAGGACTCGCGGTTCGTGCTCGGCGATGCTCACAGAAAAGTCGCGTGCGCGAACTGCCACCGCACTACGAGCATCGCGACCCACGACGTGGTTCGCTACCGGCCGCTGCCTCACCAGTGCGTGGACTGTCACGGCCAGCACAAGGACCCGCTCCGCCGGCGCAGAGGGGGGTAGATGATGCTGCGAGTCGGGCTCGCTTGCCTGACCGCGGCCGTGCTGGTGAGTCATGGTCGGGGCCAGGAAGACCGCTCGTTCGAGCGGCTCAGCCTGCGCGTCAGCGCGAAGGCGTCCGGCTCGTCGGTCGTCGTCGATCGCGGTCACAGTGACCTCGTGAAGGTCGGCGACCGGGTCCTGTTCTATCCGCTTCGTGGTGGCACCCAGCGCGGGAAGGTCGTGCGCGTCGAGGACCGGAGGGCGACCGTACAACTCTTCGACAAGAGCATCGACCTGCCGCGCGGAACCCGCGGTGAGGTCCTGATCCCGAAGGCGAGGTTCCAGACGCCGAAGCAGCCCGAGCAAAGGACCGGCGAGCCCGACAAGCGCGAGCCGAAGCAAGACGAGAAGCCGACGTCCGAGCATCCGCCGTGGAGGAACCGCGACGAGAACTTCAAGCCGGGACACCCGCTGCTCGACGACGTGAGGCCCGTGCGGCCCGAACAGCGGGCCATGCGTACGACAGGGCGGTTCTTCACGGGGATCGACCTGCGCTACAACACGATCGAGGACAGTCTGTCCAACTCGCTCGTGCGCGCGGGGACCGATCTCGTGATCGACAACCCGTTTGGTCGTGGGGGCGATGTCCGAATCGACGCCGAGTTCAACTACAAGGAAGAACAGAACGACATCAGCGGCCTCGACCTGCTCGTGCGGACGCTGTCGTACTCCTGGGGTGGGACGCGGTTCGACAGGTCGCGGTGGGAGGTCGGGCGGTTTCTGCACCGCGGGTTTGCCGAGTTCGGCGTGCTCGACGGTGTCGAATGGAACTACCGCACGAACGACGGGCAGCGGTTCGGCGCGAGCATCGGGTTCCTCCCCGAACCGGACGACGACTTCAAGTCCTTGCAGGACCTCTCGCTCGCCGCGCACTACCAGTGGGTGTCCGACGACCGCGAGCAATGGACGATCGGGGCCGGCTTCCAGAAGACGTTCCACAACGGCAAGAGCGACCGTGATCTGCTCGTGTTGAAGGCCAACTACCTGCCGCTCGACGGTTGGGACTTCCACAGCACCGTTTGGGTCGACTTCTACACGCCGAAGGACGTCGAGAAGGGGGCGGGAACCGAGGTGACACAGGCGCTCGCCAACCTCGGCCATCACTGGGATACGGGCAACGGCTTCGATCTGAGCTATCGGCGTCTGCGTTGGCCCGAGATGTTGCGCACCGAGTTCCTGCCGCTCGATCCCGGCCAGTTGGCGACCAATCGCTACGATCGCCTGACGCTGTCGGCATGGCGCTGGCTCGGCGACGCGAGTCGGCTGCACGGGTACGTCGCCGGGTTCGATGACCAGAGGGAGACCGGGGGCGCGGCCGAGCTCGGTCTCGAGGTGCACAAGCTGTTCGGCGAGGACACGCAGACCGACATCACCGGCTACGGAACCAACGGCGAGTTCACGACCGTGATCGGCGCGCGCCTGAATCACTCGAGCATCTTCGACAGCGGCCGCTGGGACTTGCTCTACGACGTTTCGGTCCGCCACTTCGAGAGCTATCCCGACGACGGCAACGACCTGATCCAGCACCGCGCGCGCCTGACCCGGGACTTCTTCTCCAACTCCGGGTGGAACCTGTCTCTGTATGCCGAAGCCGGGCTCTGGGACAAGGACTTCTCGGGCTCGCTCGGCGTCTACTACCAGATGAGCTTTTGACGAGTCATGTCCGACCGCCCCACACGCACGATCGTCGTTTCGCTGGCGCTGTGCTTTCTCCTGATCGCGTGCGTCGTGCGCGGGCCCGACCTCGGAGCTCGCCACCGCTGGTGGGCCGGGTTGGGACCGGTGTTGCCGCACGATACGTTCCCCGCCGACTGCAGCCTGTGCCATCTCGGACAGAAGTGGCACGACCTGCGGGCTGACTTCGCGTTCGATCACGAGAAGAAGACCGGCGTCAAGCTCGAAGGTGCCCATGCCCACGCCAAGTGCCTGCGCTGTCACAACGATCGCGGTCCGGTCGACGTGTTCGCCGCGAAAGGCTGTGCGGGCTGTCACGAAGACCGCCACAACGGCAAGCTCGGCCAGAGGTGCACCCAATGTCACACGCAACGGACCTGGCGTGCCGTAGGCCAGATCGCGATGCACAGCAGGACGCGGTTCCCGCTCGATGGGGCGCACGCGTCGACGGCGTGTCACAAGTGCCACCCCGGAGCTCTGGTCGGGAACTTCGTTCCGACGGACACCGAGTGCGTGACCTGTCATCGCGATGATCTCGCGCAGACGACGAATCCACCGCACCTCGGCCTCGGGTGGGTCGACAACTGTGACCGTTGCCACATCCCGACCGCGTGGAACCAAGGTCGGATTCGCTGATACGGGTTTAGTCGATCCCTTTCCGAGAAACTGAATCTCAGCCGCAGACGAACCCGCGTTGACAACGGTTCGCAGACGCCGCCGTACGACCGTTCGGCAGGCCCGTCCGTCGAGTTCCACCGGAAGAGGCTCTGACGAGTCGATGAATGAGCCTGGTTCGGTCCCGATGGCTCACGTCGGGACCTGGCTCGATCCAAGGTGAAGAGAAATGGTTTGCAAGAGTCACCTACCGATGATCGTGATGTTTGCGGCGTCCGCAGCGTGTGTCGAGACCAACGGTCGCGACCAGCTGGCTGCCGTGGAGTCGTGCATGCAGTGCCACAACGGCTCGCAGAGCAACGACTACGCGGGACCTGGAATCCAGGATCCTCATCCTTTCGTGGGCGGTCAGGGATTGCGGTGCACGACGTGTCACGGCGGGAATCCTGCCGGCGCCGGCAAGCTCGGCAGTCATGTTCCTCCGCCGCCGGAGATCGGTGATCGCGCGCAGCAGCAAGCAGACGCGTTTGCGTTCTTCAACCGTCTGACCTTGACCGGAATCGACAAGCTCTCGGACTACACGGTCGACGGCACCACCTACAGCGCGATGGACTACCTGCAGTTCATCAACCCCGGTGACCTTCGGGTCGTCAAGGCCGGACGCGCCTGCGGCCAATGCCACGTGCCGCACGCCGAATCGGTCAACGACAGCCTGCTGGGCAGCGAGACCGGGATCTTCTCGGGAGCGATGTACGCGGCCGGCGCCGAGAACGCGGTTCCTGCCCAAAGGAACCTGTTCGTCGACACCGCGGCGGACCTCGGGTTCCGGGACGAGGACAAGCCCAACTACGTGTTCGATGCCACGAAGGTCGGCCAGGTCGGCCAGCTGATCGAAGTGCCGGTCATCAGCCAGTTCCGAGTCTTCGGTCCCCAGCAGCTCCACAACAACTCCGACTACAACGCCGCAGCACTCGCAAACGACGTCAACGCGAACAACACCGTCGTGACCGACTCGAAGCTCCACGCGTTGTACCGCGAGCAGATCGCGTTCACGTGCGGTGACTGCCACCTCGGCAGCGCCGGCGCGAACAACCGCTACGGCGATTTCCGGTCATCGGGCTGTACGTCCTGTCACATGCCCTACAGCCTGGACGGGCGCAGCACGAGCCAGGACCCGAACGTTCCGAAGACCGAGCCTCTCGACCCCGATGCGATCGAGCCGGGCGAGCGCCCGCACATTCGCAGCCACAGGATCAGGAGCGTGATGCGGACGCTGGCCAACGGCGCGCAGATCCAGGGCATCGACGACTACGCGTGCGCCGGCTGTCACCAGGGCTCGAACCGGACCGTCATGCAGTACTGGGGCATTCGCCTCGACCAGAACCAGGACGTCAGGAACGGCCTGCAGTATCCGGCCAATCCCGCGTCGTTCACGACCACCCGCAGGGACGAGCGGCTGTTCGACCCGGTCGTCAACAACCACACGTTCAACGGCCGCAACGCCAACCAGTATTTGCTGTTCGAAGACTACGACGGCGACGGCCGCGATGACACGCCGGCCGACGTCCACTACGAAGCCGGCCTGGGGTGCATCGACTGCCACGGCAGCGTCGATCTGCACGGCAGTAACGTCAACGATGCGAACGGCCGGCGGATCTTCAGCCGGATGTCGCAGGGGGTCGCGATCGAGTGCGAGAGCTGTCACGGCACGGCGACCGCCTATGCCGCGACCAAGGCCGGCGTCGGCTACGACGGCCAGACCAAGCAGCTGGCCTTCGATTCGGAAGGCAACGTGCTCCGGCACGTGGCCCGCGAAGCCGACGGCAACCTGTATCTGACGAGCCGGTTGACCGGCAAGAAGCACTTCATCCCGCAGACGCTCGACACGATCGTCGACAGCGGCAAGCGCAATCCGTTTACGAACCAGGCGATCTACAGCGCCAAGGCATCCTACGCGATGGGCCGCGACGACGGGTTCAGCAATACGGGAACGGGGCCACGGCAGACGGGCAAGTCCCCGTCGGGCTTCAGTCACACCGACAATCTGAAGTGCACGACCTGCCACTCGGCCTGGACCAACACGTGTCAGGGCTGCCACTTGAAGGGCGAGTACAACACAGGCCGGAACTTCAGCAACATCACCGGCGAGCGGATCGTGTTCCGCCAGCGCAACGCCGACTTCGTGTATCAGTCACCGCTGTTCTTCACGTTGGGTGTCGGACCGGACAACAAGATCCGGCAGCTGAGCGCCAACACGAAGGTGTTCTTCCAGTATCGAGACTTCAGGGGCGACTTCTCGAAGGTGTTCGCGTTCTCCGACCGCAACGGCAACGGCAACAACTCGGCGCAGCTGCCGGCGCTCGGCCACAACGCGATGATGGCCCACTCGATTCGCGGCAAGGTCACCAACACCGACGAAGGGCCGCGCTACTGTGCAGCCTGCCACCTGACCGACACGGGCTACACGCAGTATCAGACGCAGTACACGGCCTTCAAGGCGGCCATGGACAACAAGAACTGGGACGCGCTCGACTTCCAGACGCTGAAGCTCCACTTCGGCCAGAACACCGGCAACCGGTTGAACTCGCCGCTTTGGGTCCACATGGTCGCCGGTCTCGGCAGCGGCCTGTTCCTGTTCGACGTGAACGGTTGTCCGGTCAACAAGCTCGACACCAACGCCAACCGACCGGGCTGCGACGGCGCGGCGCCGGCGAACAACTTCAACGCCGCCAACGTCTTCTTCAACCTCGACAGGATCGTCGAGCCGAACGGTGTCCAGAACAGCGGGAGCACGCATCCGATGCTCGAGCCGAACAAGCCGCCGTACCTGCGCACGGGGGCCGCGCAGCAGAACCTGGCTGGGCCGCTCGGGGCGACGCTGATCCAACGGCTGACCGATCCGAACAGTGGCATCAAGCTCAACTCGTGGATCGACGCCGATGGTGTGCTGCAAGGCGGTGCGTCGAACTTCGTGAAGTGACCCTGTAGCGTGGCGGTGGTCCTGGCCGTGAACGGCGGCCGGGACCCCGCCATGCGTCACCCCCCGCCCCGACGTCGCTCGGCCAATCGGTCGTGCAAGAACTCCGCGAGCTTCGCCGGTTCGTCCGTTCCGATGCGGATTCGCTTCCCGCTGTGCAGCTCGAGCTGGACGCACGAGAAGCCCCAGATGTTGTAGGTCCATCCGCGCCAGGGCACCCAGTGGATCCCCCATCCGTCGATCCACCGGCTGCGGCCCGCGGTCGCCGAGGCGATGTCCTCATAACGAATGCGCGCTTTGAGCAGCGGGACCGGACCGAAGCGGACGAGCAGAGCCTCGCCTTCGTCCTCGACCCGCAGCTCCCCGAAGCTCAGGCCGGCGAGTGCGAACACGGCGGCGATGATCACCAGCACCCATCGCGGTCCGGGGGCCGGGACCAGGACAGCGCCGACCAACGAGCAGAGGGCGAGCGCGTGGAAGAGCAGGTGCAGGCGTCCGTGCTGTGTGTGCGAGTAGCGCATCTCGGGCCCTCCAAGGTAGCCGCCCGAGCGCAGCGCGTGGCCCGGAACCTTCGCAAACCCGTTTGGATTCTCCCACCCCGGCGCCCGGCCGGCTATCATCCACCGCTGGGCCCACTGCCCGCCCACGACGCCCTCGTGGTTGCACTGCCGGCCGACCTGGAGCCGCTGTGCGGTCGCTTCCGAGACAAGAACTTGATGGGAGATCCGATGAATTCCACCCGTAGGGGGCTACGCCTACTGTTCGCTTTGGCCCTTATGACGTTGTTGGTTGCATGCGCGGGCTCGAGCGTTCGCGAGGACATGCTGACCGAGTGCACCTGCGGAAACCAGGAGAGCGACGTCATGGGCTGCACGGCGGCCTGTACGGTCAACGGCCAGTGCGAGAATCCGCTCTGCACGTGCGTGCACGATGCTCAGATCCAGAAGAAGAAGGAGAAGTGACCCATGAGCCTCGCACCCGTGCTCATCCCGGTGTTGCTGGGCGCGTTCGCGCTCGACAAGCCGACGACCTACGTGATGAAGGACAAGTCCACGATCCGTGCGGAAGCCCTCGAGCTCGACGGCAATCGTGTCCGCCTTCGCGTCTACTTCCCCGGCGGTGGCACCGCTGAAGGCGTTCGCAAGCTCTCGGATTTCGATCCTCATTCGGCATTTCGGATCAAGCGCGCCGCGATGCCGCCCAACGACGTGACCGCGCAGGTCGAGCTCGCGACGTTCGCGATGGAGCACGGCCTGATCTCGGCCGCGTTTCGTGAGATCGAGAAGGCGACCCACATGGCCGACGCGCAGAAGATCCCCGAGTCGCTGCGCGAAGAGCTGCGCGAGCACGGAGTCAAGGCCATGGAGGGCTTGCTGCGTTCGCTCGTGAGCGAGGGCAAGGTCAAGGACGCCCGGCGTGTGTTGACGCGTCTGTTCACGCGGTTCCCGAACAACAAGCTGACCGACGATCAGAAGGGTCGCTTGATCGGTCTCGTCGAGCAGGCCGAAGCGACGACTCGTGCCAAGGCCGCGACCGCCAAGAAGGCCGAGGCCAAGACGGCCGAGGACAAGGCCCGTGAGAGCCGCTTGAGCCCGATTCGCAAGCGGCTCGAGGACGGCAAGAACGCGCGCAAGAAGGGCTTGATGATCTCGAAGAGCTACTCGCGGGCCTATTCGGAGTTCCAGCGAGCGGTTCGCGCGTTCGACGACGTCGAGAAGCGTTCGGACGCGCTGATCAAGCGTTATTCCAGCGACGGGATCCTCGTCGCACAGTGCAAGGAGCTGACCAAAGAGGCCAAAGCGCTGAAGATCGACGCGTTGCTGGCCGGCGGCGGCCTGAAGCTCGCCAACAGCCAGTATCGCGAAGCAATGTCCGCGGCCAACCAGGTCCTGCTGATCGAAGCCAACAACAAGCGTGCTCTGCAGCTCCGCGCGCGCGTGGAGCTCGCAAGCAACGACTATGGCGGCTGGGGCCGCCGCCGCTGGTAGACACGGATTCGCAACGCATGACAGTACGATCGCTCGCTCAGTGGGGCGTCGCGGCCGGCCTCGTCGCGTCGATCTTCATCGGCGCGTGCGGGGCCGGTGACTCCGGCGGTGGCTACGTCGGCCGTGCCGTCTGCGCGGAATGTCACGCCGATGCGGTCAAGGCCTGGACCGGTTCGCACCACGACCTCGCAATGCAGGAGGTGACGCCCGAAACCGTGCTCGGCGACTTCGGCGACGGGACCAAGACGACCGAGTTCACCAACTACGGCGTGACGACGACGTTCAGCAGGAAGGGCGACGAGTTCTTCGTCAGGACCGACGGTCCGACCGGGAAGCTCGAGGACTTCAAGATCAAGTACGTGTTCGGGTTCACACCGCTGCAGCAGTACCTGATCGAGTTTCCCCGCGGTCGCCTGCAGGTGCTGGACGTGTGCTGGGACACGCGTCCGAAGAGCGAGGGCGGGCAGCGCTGGTTCCACCTCTATCAGAACGAGCCCATCAGGCACGACGATCCGCTGCACTGGACCGGCCGGAACCAGAACTGGAACTACATGTGCGCCGAGTGTCACTCGACGAACCTGCGCCGCGGCTACGATCCGAAGACCGATCGCTTTCACACGACGTGGTCCGAGATCAACGTCTCCTGCGAGGCGTGCCATGGCCCTGGAGCCGAGCACGTCGCGTGGGCACGCGCCGGCGGAACGGGCGGCAGCGCGAGCGAGATGAAGCTCGCGATCGCGCTCGAGAAGAGCGATCCCGAGTCGTGGTTGTTCCAGGGGGATGCGTCGACGGCCAAGCGCAATGTGCCCCGCCACACGAACGCGCAGATCGAGATGTGTGCCCGTTGCCATTCGCGCCGCAGCGAGTTCACGGACGATTATGTCTACGGCCATCCGCTGGGCGATACCCATCGCTTGAGCCTGCTCGCTGAAGGGCTCTATCACGCCGACGGCCAGATCCAGGACGAGGTCTACGTCTACGGATCGTTCCTGCAGAGCAAGATGTACCACAACGGCGTGATCTGCTCCGACTGCCACGACCCGCACAGCCTGAAGCTGCGCGCACAAGGCAACGCGCTGTGTTGTCGGTGTCACGACGCGAAGATCTTCGACACGAAGAAGCACCACTTCCACGACGTCGCCAAGGGCGGTACGCACTGCGTCGACTGCCATATGATCTCGCGGACCTACATGGTCGTCGATCCGCGGCGCGACCACAGCTTCCGCGTGCCGCGACCCGACCTCTCGGTCGAGCTCGGCACACCGAACGCGTGCAACGACTGCCACAAGGACCAGAAACCGAAATGGGCCGCCGACTGGGTGCGCAAGTGGTACGGCCCCGAAAGAACGCGCGGCGCGGACTTCGCGCGGACCATCTCCGCCGCGCGCAAGGGCGAACCGCATGCCGGCTCGTCCCTGCGTTATCTGGCCACCGATCGTGACAAGCCGGGGATCGTGCGGGCGACGGCGTTGTCGTTGCTCGCACCCTGGATGGAGCCTGCCACGCTCTCGGTCGTGCAACAGTCGTTGGCCGACGACGATCCGCTCGTGCGCCACGCGGCGCTGGGGCTCCTCGACGGACTGCCGGACAACCTTCTGGTTCCGCTGGCGCTGCCGCTGATCACCGATCCCGTGCGCTCGGTGCGCATGGAGGCGGCGCGGGTCCTGGCCGGCGTGCGGGAGCTGCCCGCGAAGGTGCGCAAGCACTTTGACGCGGCGCTCGGCGAGTACCTGGCCGGAGAGTGGTTCAACAGCAACCGTCCGGAGGCGCGCGTCAACATCGGCGCGATCTACGCCCGCCGGGGACAGCTCGACAAGGCGCTGGCCGCCTACAAGAGCGCGCTCGCGCTCGAACCCGGGCTCGTGACGGCGACCGTCAACCTCGCCGATCTCTACAAGCAGCTCGGGCGCGAGGCCGACGGCCAGAAGCTGCTCGAAGACGCGATCGCCAAACACCCAGAGGAGCCGAGCCTGCAGCATGCGCTCGCGTTCGTGCTCGTGCGTCGCGGTCACAAACAGGCCGCGCTGAAATACTTCGAGAAGTCGGCACGGCTCGGCAAGGACGTCCCGCGCTATGCCCACGACTACGCGGTCGCGCTCAACAGCCTGGGGCGGCCCGACAAGGCGCTCCAGGTGTTGCGCGAGGCGTACCAGCGCCATCCGGCGAGCCGCGACATCCTGTTCGCGCTCGCGACGATGCATCGTGATCGCGGCCAACGCGACGCCGCGCTCGTCTACGCCAAGAAACTGGCCGTGCTGCTGCCGTCCGACACGTCGGCGCAGCAGCTGATCGACGAGATCGAGGGCAAGCGGAGCGGGCGATGAGCTTCGCCGCGCTGCGCGAGAACCTGCTTTCGCGCCCGTTCTTCTACTTGCTGATCTCGCTCGTCGGCGTGTTCGTGTTCTACGGGTTGGTCAGCGATGTCTACGGTGCAGCGACGCCACCGATGCTCGTGCGTTTGCTCGGAGAATCGCTCGTCGTCTGCGTGCTCGTGTCCGGGTTGCTAGCGCTGCTCAAGGAGGGTTCGGTCAATCCGAGACTCGTGATCGGGCTCGTGGTCGTGAGCTTCCTCACGCACGTCGCGCGGTTCGTGTTTCCGGTCGATGTCGATCCACGGCGGTGGATTCCGGCGATGACGATCGACGTCCTGTTCTACTTCCTTCTGTCCGGTGCGATCCTGGCGACGCTGATGCGTGCGCGGCGCGTGACGGCCGACATGATCCTTGGCGCGATTGCGACCTACTTCCTGCTGGCGATCGCCTGGGGCTACCTCTACGTGGTGCTCGAGATCGCGACCGGCTACACGAACCTCCAGCTGCGCGATCCCGTGAGAGGATTCCATCGCCCGCAGGTCTTCGACTGCATGTACTTCAGCTTCACGACGATGACGACACTCGGCTATGGCGACATCGCGCCCAAGACAGGGCTCGGGAAGGCGCTCGCCGTCACCCAGGCGGTGCTCGGGCAGGTCTATCTCGCCGTGCTCGTCGCGCGGCTCGTCGGGATCCAGCTCGCGCAGAGCATCACGACGGTCACCGACGAGGAGTGAGCTCCGCGAGGCATCGGAGATCTCGTTCGCTCGCGCGTGCCCGTGCGTGCCCGTGCCCGTCAATGGCGTTAAGCCCTGTGGAGCCGGACGCGTTCGTCTGAGTCA
>Ga0055451_10000029_pt1 | contig 43755 bp, 48 predicted proteins | sample China_Galinas_PW_3_FD_57745 | JGI IMG/M metagenome (GOLD analysis project Ga0055451, IMG submission 57745) | Wetland microbial communities from San Francisco Bay, California, USA, that impact long-term carbon sequestration - China_Galinas_PWB_D2 | ecosystem: Environmental > Aquatic > Marine >... | reverse complement strand
GCGACGACGAAGGCTGACGTCGAGTGTGAAACCTCTGCGAACGATCCAGCGATTTCTCGCAGAGACTTCACACTCGCGACGACTGAGCGCTACAGGATCAACAGCATGCGGGTGTTGCCGAGGATGTTGGGCTTGACGTAGGACAGGTCCAGGAACTCGGCGACACCGATGTCGTAGGAGCGACACATTTCCTCGTACACCTCGGCGGTGACGGGCGTGCCCTCGATCTCGGAGAAGCCGTGTCCGCCGAAGAACTCCGTCTCGAAGGTCAGCACGAACAACCGCTGCAGCTGCAATGCGCGGGCCACCTGCAACAGCTGGTCCACGATGACGTGCCCGATGCCGCGGCCCTTGACCTTCGGGTCGACCGCCACGGTGCGGACCTCGCCCAGGTCGGACCACAGCACGTGCAGCGCGCCGCAGCCCACGACCTGGCCGTCGACTTCGGCGACCCAGAATTCCTGTACCGCCTCGTAGAGCGTGACGAGGTTCTTCTCCAGCAGGATCCTGCCGGCATAGGTGTCGACCAGCCTTTTGATGGTGGGGACGTCCGAGGTGCGGGCCCGTCGCACGACGGCGTCGGGGCTGCCCCCTGTGTCCACCGACGAGCCCTCGGGCGAGGAGTCATCGGGTGCAGACGAGCCCTCGGGCGAGGAGTCATCCGGTCCAACGGTCACGGGTGCAGAGTATCGGCCGTAGGTCGGGTCACTGCCAACCGATATTCTGTGTGCCGTGTCGGGACAACCCCAAGACAGTCCGGCGGTCACCCGCGTGCGGGTGGCCAACGTCGCGAACCTGCTGACCGGACTACGGCTCGTCCTGGTACCGATCTTGCTGCTCTTTTTGTTCGCCGGCGACGGGCACGAAAACGCAAGCCGGATAGCGGCTTTCGTCATCTTTGCGGTGGCCGTGATCACCGACCGCCTCGACGGCTCACTGGCCCGCACGTACGGGATGGTCACCGAATTCGGCAAGCTTGCCGATCCGATCGCCGACAAGATGCTCGTCGGCGCCGCGCTGGTCGGGCTGTCAATGCTGGGCGACCTGCCGTGGTGGGTGACGGTGGTGATCCTGCTCCGTGAGATCGGCGTCACACTGCTGCGCTTCGCGGTGCTGCGCCGTGGCGTCATCCCGGCCAGTCGGGGCGGCAAACTGAAGACCCTGGTTCAGGCGATCGCGATCGGGATGTTCATCCTGCCGCTGCACAGCTGGCCCGACCAATGGCTGACGGTGGCCTGGGTGGTGATGGGCGCCGCGATCGTGCTGACGGTGCTCACCGGCCTCGACTACGTGGTGTCGGCGGTCCGGAACTCCCGCGAGCGACCCACTGGTCGATGACGACGCGCGCGCACTGGTCAGCGAGCTGACCCCCCGCAACCAGCGCATAGCCACCGCAGAATCGCTGACCGCCGGGCTCCTGGCGGTGACGCTGGCCGCCGTACGTCAGGCGATCAGGCGGTTGCCTGCCCCGTCGGTTGTTCCTGAGCCGGATCGCCGGCTTCCTCCGCGGGCCTGGCCGCGGCCCGGGAACCAACTGGGCCATGCCCAGCGTTGGACTAGTGCGCGACCAAGGAGGAGGGACAGGGCAATGGCGGTATTACTGCGTGAAGTGATCGGTGACGTGCTGCGTTGTGCTCGTACCTCCCAGGGACGCACCCTGCGCGAGGTCTCTGATTCGGCCCGGGTGAGCCTCGGCTATCTCTCCGAGGTGGAGCGGGGTCGCAAGGAGGCATCCAGTGAGCTGCTCAGCGCCATCTGCGCCGCGCTGGAGGTCCCGCTGTCACGGGTGCTGTCCGATGCCGGTGAGAAGATGGCTGACCAGGAGCAGGTCGCCAGCTTGACCGGCGTTCCGCGTGAGGAGGCCGGCGCCGCCATCGACGTTTCGACCAGGGTCGTCATCCCGCATCCGGTTGCGATGGCGGTGGCTTGACCTAGCGATTGACCGACATCCGCACAGGTGGTGTGGTCATAGGTCGTGAGCCGATAAATTGGGGCTCAGCACAAGCAGGGACCGTGAAGCGGCACTCGACACGAAGGCGGAGCAACTGATGGCCAATCCGTTCGTCAAGGCGTGGAAGTACCTGATGGCGCTGTTCAGCTCCAAGGTCGACGAGTACGCCGACCCCAAGGTGCAGATTCAGCAGGCCATCGAGGAGGCTCAGCGCCAGCACCAGGGCTTGACTCAGCAGGCCGCTCAAGTGATCGGCAACCAGCGTCAGCTGGAGATGCGGCTCAACCGCCAGCTCGCCGATATCGAGAAACTGCAGGTCAACGTCCGCCAGGCCCTCACCCTGGCCGACCAGGCCACGGCTGCCGGTGACGCCACCAAGGCCACCGAGTACAACAACGCGGCCGAGGCGTTCGCCGCCCAGTTGGTTACCGCTGAGCAAAGCGTCGAGGATCTCAAGGCCCTGCACGACCAGGCGCTGCAGGCCGCCGCGCAGGCCAAGAAGGCAGTCGAGCAGAACGCGATGGTGCTGCAGCAAAGGATCGCCGAGCGCACCAAGCTGTTGTCCCAGCTGGAGCAGGCCAAGATGCAGGAGCAGGTCAGCGCCTCGCTTCGGTCGATGAGCGATCTCGCGGCCCCCGGCAACACCCCGAGCCTCGATGAGGTGCGCGACAAGATCGAGCGGCGCTACGCCAATGCGATGGGCGCCGCCGAGCTGGCCCAGAACACCGTGCACGGCCGGATGATGGAAGTGCAGCAGGCCAGCGTGCAGATGGCCGGTCACTCCCGGCTCGAACAGATTCGCGCGTCGATGCGCGGAGAGGCGCTGCCTTCCGGCGGTGCCGCCGCCCCGGCCACACCGGCCACCCCAGCCGGCACGCCCGAGATCGAGAAGCCCCTCGGACAGTAGGAAGCGAGCGGTTCATGGCGGTGCAACCCGATCGGCAGGGATTCGCGTCGCGGCAGTGGCATTCGGCGCTGCAGCGCGGCATCGACACCGTCAGTGAGTGCGCCGACACCGCTGCGCAGAAGCTCAGCTCGGTTGCCGACCCGCGCGCCCGGCTGCTACGCAAACGACGTTGGGCACTGCGCTTCGGGTTGTTCTTCTCCGTTGCCACGGTGTTCTGGGCGTTGGTCACGGCGCTACTGGCGACGTGGAGCACCCCGGTGTGGGCGTTGTTGATCACCGGTTTCGTCGCCGCCGGTGCCGCGGTTCCGGCGACGTTGTTGCTGCTGCGGTACCGCTGGCTGCGGGCCGAGCCGTTGCCGCCGCAACGCCAGGTCAGCGGTCGCAGGCTCCCGCCGCACGGGTCGGTGGCGCGCCCGTCGATGGCTGCGCTGGGCGCGTCCGAGCGCGGATTTCACTCGCTGCTCGGGGTGATAGAACGCGGGCAGATGCTGCCCCCCGAGGAGATCCAAGAACTGACCGCCGCCGCTAACCGTACTGCGGCAGCGATGGCGGCCACGGCTGCCGAGGTGGTGTCGATGGAGCGCGCCGCGTCCGAGACCCCCAGCTCGCGGGCCTACCTGGCGCCGACGATCAACGCATTCACCGCCCAACTCAACAGTGGCGTTCGGCAGTACAACGAAATGGTCACCGCCGCGGCGCAACTGGTGTCCTCGGCCAATACCGGATCGATGTCGAGTTCGCCGATGTCGCAGCAGCGCTATCGCAACGAGCTGGCCGGTGCGACGGATCGGTTGCTGGGCTGGGCGCAGGCCTTCGAAGAGCTGGGACAGCTGCGTCGGGCCTGATCTGCTCCCTGCGGGATCATCGAATGGCCGCCTATGACACCTACGGTGATCGCAGTGGGCTGCCGGTCATCTTCAGCCATCGTTTTGCCGATTCGCGCCTGATCCGCAACCCCGAGAACCGTCTCACCGCCTCGCTCGGCGTTTGGATGGTCGCCGCCGACCAGCCCGGTGTCGGGGGTTCCACGCCCCAGCAGGGCCGCAAGATGGTCACTGGGGAGCAGACATGGAGCAGCTCGCCGACCACCTGGGGCTCGGCCGGTTCGCGGTTGCCGGCCACTCGGGCGGGAGCCCACACGCACTCTCGATCGCGGTGCACATGCCCGACCGGGTCACCCACGGGGTCCTGGCCTCCCCGGTCGGCCCGTTCGACGAGAACGGCTTCGCGAAGATGCTCGTCATGAAGGACCTCAAGTTCGTGGTCAGGCTTCGCCACGTGCACCGCGTGATCAAGCGGGCGTATGTGTCCAACGTCAAGAAAGCCCAGAAGGGCATCGGCACCTACGTCGAGAACATGGCCGAGGAAGACCCTTCCGACGCGGACACGTTTCTCACCGACCCGGCGCAGCGTGAGATGTTCGAGGCCAGCTTCGCTACTGGGATGCAGCAGGGCCCAGAGGGCGTCTACGAGATGGCCCTCGCCTTGTGGCACTGGGGATTTGAACTCGAACGCGTCGATCAACACGTCGATGTGTTCTACGGAGATGCAGACGACATCATCTCCCCGGAGATGCCCAAACGGGTCGCCGAACGGCTACCGGATGCGACCACCACCATCTGGCCGGGTGCGGGTCACTACGGTTTCGTCGACGGTGACCGATGGGCGCAGCATCTGGGCGCACTGGCCCGCAGGTCGGAGGTCAGAGTCTGGGGCGCAGCCCCGGAATCACAGCTCCGAGGATTCCCCGAGCGGTCGCCTTGAGCATGTCCCACATGTCGAAGTAGTCGCGCCACAATGTGATTCGCCCGTTGCTGACCTCGAAGACGCCGCACACCCAGAACTGCAGCCGCACCGGGCCCAGGATGATCGCATCGGTGCGCTCGGTGAGCACCGATGCGCCGTTGACCGCGATGCGGTGGATCTTCACCTCGAAGCCGGTCTTTCCCTGCATTCCGCGAAAAAGCTTTACCGCGCGGGCCCGGCCGCGGACCGTGGGGAACCCGACGTTCTCGTAGACCAGGTTGTCGTCCAGCACGGCGCTGACCGTATCGAGGTCCTCCTCCTGCAGCGCGGTCAGGAGAACCTCGACTGCGTGGGCGTTGTCGATGTCGGAGCTCACATTGCCGGTTTGCTCAGTCATGCTCGCCAGACTAAACCCGATCGCCGCGCTCCTCCTCCGGGTTGCCCGACCCCGCATCGTCGCGCCGACGGGGCGCGCGGCTGTGGCAGGGTGGACCGAATGCGAGTCGCCGTGGTCGCCGGCCCGGATCCGGGCCATGCGTTTCCCGCGATCGCACTGTGCCTCCGATTTCTGGCCGCCGGCGACACTCCGGTCCTGCTGACCGGCACCGAGTGGCTCGACGCCGCGCGAGCGGCCGGCATCGAGGCCGTCGAGCTGGTCGGCCTGGACCCCGCCGTGTCCGATGACGACGCCGACGCCGGCGCCAAGATCCACCAACGCGCGGGCCGCATGGCCGTGCTCAACGTCGGTGTTCTGCAGGGGCTGGCGCCCGAGCTGGTGGTCTCCGACGCGATCACCGCCTGCGGGGGGATGGCCGCCGAGCTGATGGGCCTGCCGTGGATCGAGCTCAACCCCCATCCGTTGTACCTGCCGTCGAAGGGGTTGCCACCGCTTGGCAGTGGACTGGCACCCGGCACCGGTGTTCGCGGGTGGCTGCGTGACACGGTGATGCGAGCCCTGACCGCCCGCTCCTGGCGGGAGGGGCTGCGGCAACGTGTCGAGGTACGGATCCAGATCGGGTTGCCGGCTCTCGATCCCGGACCCCTGCGCCGGCTGATCGCCACGCTGCCCGCACTGGAGGTCCCGCGGCCGGACTGGCCGGTCGGGGCCGTTGTCGTCGGGCCGCTGCACTTCGAACCGACCTCCGCGGTGCTGCCGATCCCCCCGGGGCAGGGGCCGGTCATCGTGGTCGCGCCGTCGACGGCGACAACCGGAACCACGGGGCTGGCCGAACTGGCGTTGGAATGCCTGGTGCCCGGCGAGACGCTGCCGTTGGGGTCACGACTGGTGATTTCCCGCCTCGGGGGAGAGGAGCTGACGGCTCCGCCGTGGGCGACGGTGGGGCTGGGCCGCCAGGACGACCTGCTCGCCCACGCCGACCTGGTGATCTGTGGGGGCGGGCACGGGATGTTGTCCAAGACGTTGATGGCGGGGCTGCCGATGGTGGTGGTACCGGGCGGGGGAGACCAGTGGGAGCTGGCCAATCGTGTTGTGCGACAAGGCAGTGCGCAGCTGATCCGCCCCCTGACGGGCGCGGCGTTGGTTACCGCCGTCGGCGAGGTGCTGGCCTCGCCGCGGTATCGCCGGGCGGCGCAGCAGGCCGGTGGGAGCATCGCCGGGGTGGCCGATCCGGTCCGGGTATGCCATGAAGCACTCCAGCCGGCTGGGTAGGTTGGTGGTGTGCGGCTGACGGAATTTCGTGAACTCGTCGAGGCGCAGTTCGGCCAAGTCCGGGGTGGCTCCCTGCTGGTGGACCACGTGCTGACCGGGTTCGGCGGGCGCACCGCCGCACAGGCGATCGAGGACGGTGTGGAGCCCCGCGAGGTGTGGCGGGCCCTGTGCGCCGACTTCGACGTGCCACGCGACCGGTGGTAGCGGTATCGCACACTCGACACCCGGCGCGCCTGCTTGCAATCGAACACATGTTCGCTACGGTGGGCCGTGTTCGACCTTCGCTGTCTTGTCGGTGGGCTGTTCTAGCGTCACTCCCAGCTGACCGACACCGGTCAACCGAACACCGCAGAGAACGGAGACCCCATGGCGCAGCAAGCCCCCGATCGCGAGAAAGCCCTCGAGCTCGCAATCGCGCAGATCGAGAAGAACCACGGCAAGGGTTCGGTGATGCGCCTCGGCGACGAGGTTCACCAGCCGATCTCGGTCATCCCGACCGGCTCGATCGCCCTGGATGTGGCCCTGGGCATCGGTGGCCTGCCCCGCGGCCGCGTCGTCGAGATCTACGGCCCGGAGTCCTCGGGTAAGACCACCGTCGCGCTGCATGCGGTGGCCAACGCCCAGGCCGCCGGCGGTATCGCGGCCTTCATCGACGCCGAGCACGCGCTCGACCCCGAGTACGCCAAGAAACTCGGTGTCGACACCGACTCGCTGCTGGTGAGCCAACCCGACACCGGTGAGCAGGCGCTCGAGATCGCCGACATGCTGGTTCGTTCGGGGGCGCTGGACATCCTGGTTATCGACTCGGTTGCCGCCCTGGTGCCGCGCGCCGAGATCGAGGGCGAGATGGGCGACAGCCATGTCGGCCTGCAGGCCCGCCTGATGAGCCAGGCATTGCGCAAGATGACCGGCGCACTGAGCAATTCCGGCACGACCGCGATCTTCATCAACCAGCTGCGCGAGAAGATCGGCGTCATGTTCGGCAGTCCCGAAACCACAACGGGCGGTAAGGCGTTGAAGTTCTACGCCTCGGTGCGTCTGGACGTGCGTCGGATCGAGACGCTCAAGGACGGCACCGATGCGGTGGGCAACCGCACCCGCTGCAAGGTCGTCAAGAACAAGGTGTCGCCGCCGTTCAAGCAGGCCGAGTTCGACATCCTCTACGGCAGGGGCATCAGCCGTGAGGGCTCCCTGATCGACATGGGTGTCGAGCAGGGCTTCATCCGCAAGTCCGGGTCGTGGTTCACCTACGAGGGTGAGCAGCTCGGGCAGGGCAAGGAGAACGCCCGCAACTTCCTGCTCACGAATCCCGATGTGGCCGACGAGATCGAGAAGAAGATCAAGGAGAAGCTCGGTGTCGGCGCCGTGGTGACCGCTGAGTCGATCGACGATGTCCTGCCCGCTCCCGTCGACTTCTGACTCCCGCCACGAGCAGGCGCACGCGCTGTGCCTGCGCCTGCTCACCGTGCGGTCGCGCACCCGGGCGGAGCTGGCCGGGCAGCTGGCCAAGCGCGGCTATCCCGACCCGATTGCCGCGGTGGTGCTCGACCGGCTGGCCGCCGTCGACTTGATCGACGACAAGGAATTCGCCGATCAATGGGTGCGTTCGCGGCGGGCGCGAGCTGGAAAAGGCAAGCGCGCGCTGGCCGCTGAGCTACGGACAAAGGGTGTTGAGGACGAGGTGATCGCCGCCGCGCTCGACGGCATCGACGCCAGCGCCGAACGTGAGCGGGCCGAGCAGTTGGTGGAACAGAAGCTGCGTCGTGAGGCATTGGCCGATGGCGACGACGCCAAGGTGACGCGCAGGCTTGTTGGCATGCTGGCTCGTCGCGGCTACGGCCAGAGCATGGCGGTCGCCGTGGTCAGCGACGGGTTGGCCGCCGAACGGGAGCGCCGGCGGGTATAGGGCGCGGTGGGCACCTGCCGCTACACCGGTGCGGAATCTACAGCGTGTCCAGGATGCTTTTCATTGTCGTGATCTCCTGTTGTTGGTCGACCTGGTTCGCGCGTGCCATGGTGATCGTTGCGCGGTACTGGCCGTCGTCGATCTCGGTCTTGCTGAGCGCGAGGCCCTTCTCGTTGTTGGCGATCATCTGATTGAGGTAGAACCGGGTTGCCTCGACGCCCTCGGCAGCCTGGAGTTGCGCGACGTGCTGGTCTGATGGCAGCTCCGAGACGTCGGCTTCACCGGCCACCGCCGGCGGGTTCCCCCAGCTCTTGAGCCACCCCTGCATCTGGGTGATCTCGGAGGCGCGGACGGGTTTGATTTCTTTGGCCAGGTCAACCACACCCGGGGCAATGCCCTCTTTGGCGAGCAGGGTATCGCTCAGCGCGATGGCCTCCTGTTGAAGGGAGACCATCTGTTGGGTGAACGCGACGTCCGCGGTGTTGTGCGGCTCATAGCCGGGCGGCTCGGAAGGGGAGACGGTCGCCGAGTCCGTCGAGTGGCTGGCGCAGCCGACCAGGACCCCCAGCGCCACCACGGCGGTCAGACTGATCTTCGAAAGCTTGCGGATCATCCCGTTCTCCTCTCGCCATACTGGCCTACTCTGCTATGCCAGAGATTCCTCTTCTGGGCCGGTGTGATCGGCAGCCGCAACAATTGCCGCACGGTCAGTATGTGGCGGACCGATGTACTTTCGGGACTTATCGTGCCGGTCGCCTCGCCGGCGCGTGCAGTTCGCAGAGCCACGTAGGATCTGCGCCCATGCAGATTTCGGTCAAACTCGCGCCGGTCTTCGAGTATCCCGTGCTTGAGGAATTCTGGACCGCCGCCGACGGCCTCGGCTTCGAGGCGATCTGGAATTACGACCACTTCTACGGTCTGGCGGACAACGCCATGCCGACGTATGAGGGATGGACCACGCTGGCCGCGATGGCCGTCGTGGCCCGCCATGCCCGGGTCGGCTGCATGGTCACCGGGGTGACCTACCGGAACCCGGCGGTCCTGGCCAAGATGGCGGTCACCGTCGACCATATCTCCGGTGGGCGCCTCGATTTCGGGATCGGTGCCGGCTGGCACGAGGCCGAGCACCGCGGCTACGGGATCGATTTCCCGAGCCCCGGCACCCGGGTCGCGATGCTCGACGAAGCGCTGACGGTGATCCGGCGGCTCTGGACGGAGAAGTCCGTCACATACGCCGGCCGCTTCTACACGCTTGAGGACGCGTTGTGCGAACCCAAGCCGGTCCAGCATCCCCACCCGCCGATCGTCGTCGGGGGCATGCAGCCCAAGATGCTGCGTGTCGTGGCGCGACACGCCGACGAGTGGAACATGCCCTCCTATAGCGGGCCCCAGGAGTGGGGTGAGGTGAGCGCTCGACTCGACGAAGCGTGCGCCGAGGTCGGCCGCGACCCCGCTGGTATCCGCCGGTCGGTCCAGCTTCTCCTGCATCCCGGCCAACCTGGCCAGGTCGACACGCAGCTCGAGCTGTTGTCCGAGTACGAGCGTCTCGGATGTGAGCACGCGGTGCTGGCGTTCTACCAGCCGCCCACCGCTTCTCTGCTGGCTCGTTGCGCAGCGTTGCGGTGAGGCCGGGTTGCCGCCGGTCGCGCGACGATGCGGGCCGCGCGGCCCGAGGAGGAGGGTGACGATCAGGCCTAGACCTTGCGCACCGCGGGTGGATGCCACGCGCCGTCGAGCACGGCACGCTTAGGGGCATACAGCCGCATCGTGACACCCAACGGCCCCAACGGGGTAGGCAGCCAGTTCGCCGCCCGCTCGGGGCCGGGATTGGTGTGCTGTAGGTACAGGTCCAGCGAGCCGTCCGCGTTGTAGCTCAACGCGTCTCGGTCACCGATGGCGAACCGGTCGATCTCGTTGGCGACCTGGTAGCCCTCGGTGTCGTACATCGTCACCGACCAGAACGCGTCCACCGGCGGCAGCTTGTCAGCGTCAAAATGGATGACGTAGGCGATCTCGCCGGAGGGTGAGGCGCCGTCGGCGTCGGTCACCAGCAACGGGTACACGGCGTCCTCGACAGGATTGGCGCCCAGCCCGATCCGTGTGACGGCGGCGCGCCGCAGATAGGAGTTGCCGTAGACGCCCATTCCCTCGACGATGCTCATCCACCCGTCGACGACGTCGCCCAGGGTGGCGGCCGCCGACGAGATTGCCGTCAGCGCGTCCTGCCTGCCCGCCTCGATCTCGGCGCGCTGTTCGGCGGTGAACCGCAGGGCATCGAACCGCTTGCCGCGCTCGATGCCCAGATTGGCCAACCGGGCCAGGATCGAGTAGTCCGTCGGATGCGGTGGGTTGACGGCGAGCAGGTCGGTGGCATAGCTCAGGTAGTCCAGCACGTCCATGCCGTTGACCACGCGCAGCGGCTCGGTCGTGACGTCGTAGTCTTCGTCTAGGGCATGCGGCTTCGCCGGCCGCACCAGGGCAGTGAGCTGGTAGCCGTCCTGCACGGCGTGTACCGCGTCATAGTCGGCCGGGCCGTTGGTCTGGGTGCGCCCGATGATCCACACGTACGGGGTGGGTGCGTCGATCACCGGAATGCCGTCGGGCATCGTGCCGACCGGGCCGGGGCCGCGGATGACATACTGCTGTGCATTGGTGCCGGAGGTTCGCTTGCCGGGGTTGGCGAACACGTCGGTCCACATGTCCAGCAGCGGCAGCATGAAATAGCGATCGCCGGTGTCGGCGACCTCCAGGAGGACGGGCCCGTGCGTGAGGTCCAGCCACGCCGCGGAATACAGGGTGTCGAAGTTGGGGCGCACGACCGCCCGGAAATCCGCGGCCGGGTACTGGCGAACGTGCACGAATTCGTTCGGAACCGCCGCCAGCGGGCCGCTTGTTCGGTTGATCGACTGCAACCGGGTGACGTCCATGGTCACCAGCGGATAGAAGTAGATGAACGCCTCGTAGCTCAGCGTCCGCAGGTCGGCCGACAGCGTGCTCATCACAACCCCCTGTGTTTGTTCCCCGGGCCCGATGCTAGTCGCCGGGTTCGACGCGAGCCCCGGGCGCCCCGCCCTGCTCCATCGCCTCGGCCTCCAGCGGCGCAGTTCCCGCCCGGGAACGCCGCAGCCGCCGCTCCAACCGGGTGGCCGCCACCGAAAGCGCGAAGTTGACGCTGATCATCAACAGCGCGATGACGATCAGCGCGGGGATGTAGTTGCCGTACGACGCCCCGACGACCGTGCCCTGGCGGACCATCTCGACGAAGGTGATCTGGTAGCCGATGGCGGTGTCCTTGAGAACGACGACCAGCTGCGAGACCAGCACCGGCAACATCGACGTGATCGCCTGCGGCAGCAGGATGGACCGCATCGTCTGGCCCCATTGCAGGCCGAGCGCCTCGGCTGCCTCTGACTGGCCCCGAGGAAGCGCGGCCACGCCGGCGCGCACGATCTCGGCGATCACCGCGCCGTTGTACAGCGTCAGCCCGGTCACCACGCCGGCCAATGCCAGGTGCTTGGACGGGAATGTGTCGTAGAGGGCGTAGAGGAAGTAGGCGAAGATCATCATGATCAGCACCGGCACCGCACGGAAGAACTCGACGACCACTGCGCACGGCCAGCGGATCGCCCCGTTGTGCGACAGTCGGCCCACGCCCAGCAGGAACCCGAGGACCAGGGCCAGCACGATCGACAACGCCGCCGCGGTCAGGGTGCCCTCGATGCCCGGCAGGACGTAGGTCTTCCAGAGATTGGCGGTCAGGAACGGTTCCCACTTCGCCGCCGTCAGCTGACCCTTGCCGGCGAGTTTGGCGACCACGGCCACGAGCACGATTGCGGCGACAACGAGTGTGACCGCCGAGATCACCCGGTTGCGCATCAACGCCCGGGGGCCTGGGGCATCGAAAAGAACCGAGGCGCCAGCCATTACCCGTGACCCTGGCTCTGCGCGCAAGCGCTCATCGCGCCACCGCCGCGCGTTTACCCAGCCATCCGAAGAACAACCCGAGCGGCAGCGTCAGGATCAGGAACCCGACTGCGAAGATGGTGCCGACCGCCAGCAGGGCCGCGGTGTTCTCGATCATCTCCTTCATCAGCAGCGCGGCCTCGGCCACACCGATAGCCGAAGCGATGGTGGTGTTCTTCGTCAACGCGATCAGCACCGAGCCGAGCGGAATGACGACCGCGCGGAATGCCTGTGGCAGCAGCACGATCCGCAGGTTCTGGCCGAAGCTCAGCCCCAGCGAGCGGGCCGCCTCGGCCTGGCCCAGCGGTACCGTGTTCACCCCGGATCGCACCGTCTCACACACGAACGACGCCGTGTAAACGGTCAATCCGAGCGCTGCGAGCCGAAAGTTACTGTCCGCGATCGACGTCGGTGAGCTGGGGTCGGCCAGCGTGATCCCCAGGGTCTGTGACAGGCCGAACGAGCAGAACAGGATGATCAGCGTCAGCGGGGTGTTGCGGACGACGTTGACGTAGGCGGTGCCCATCCAATTGAGCATCGGCACCGGCGCCAGCCGCATCGCGGCCAGCACCGTGCCGATGATCAGCGCACCGACAGCGGAGAGCACCGTGAGCTGGATCGTGGTCCAGAACGCCGCGAATACCTGGCCTTGGTACTCGCTGAAAACCTCCACCTAGCTGGCCGCCGGATCCGGGCTCAGCAGGGGTCGAGTGGCGGCGGCGCGGGCGCAGTGATCCCGGCGGGGCCCAGATTCTTCTCGAACGCGGCCTTCCAGGCGCCGTCGGCCTCCATCTGCTTGAGCGCGTCGGTGATCTTCGTGCACAGTTCGCTGTCGCCCTTCTTCAGCCCGATCCCGTAGCGCTCCTCGGAGAACGGCTTGCCGACGATCTTGAAGGTCCCGGGATACTGCGCGGCATAGCCGGCCAGGATCACCTCATCGGTGGTCACCGCGTCGATGGCGCCGTTCTTGAGCGCCTCGATGCACGCGGAGTAGGTGTCATACTGCTGCAACTGCACACCCGGGTACTTGTCCTTGATGCGTTGCGCCGGCGTCGAACCGCTCACCGAGCACAGTTTCTTGTTGTCCTGCAACGACTCCGGGCCGGTGATGTCGGTATTGTCGGCCTTGACCAGCAGGCTCTGCCCGGTGATCAGATACGGTCCGGCGAAGCTGACCTTCTCTTTGCGGGAGTCGGTGATCGAGTAGGTGGCGGCGATGAATTCGACCTGGTCGTTCTGGATCAGCGTCTCGCGCTGGCTCGACGGCGATTCCTTCCACTCGATCTGGTCCTTGTCGTAACCGAGTTGCTTGGCAACGTACTCGGCGACGTCGATGTCGAACCCGCTCATCGTGCCGTCGGGGTTCTTCATGCCCAGGCCGGGCTGGTCGAACTTCGTTCCGATGACGATCTTGTTCTCGTCGCCACCGCCACCGCCGCACGCGGTGGCCGATAGGGGCAGCGCGACGGCGAGTGTGACCGCAGCGAGTGCGCGAAATCTGTTGAACGGCATGTGGTCGGTTCCTTTCCCTGCCACTAGTGGTTGAGGATCTTGCCGAGAAAGTCCTTGGCACGGTCGGTTTTTGGATTGTCGAAGAACTCGGCCGGCTTGGTGTCCTCGACGACGGCGCCGTCGGCCATGAACACCACGCGATCCGAGGCGCGCCGAGCGAAGCCCATCTCATGGGTGACCACCAGCATCGTCATCCCCTCGCCGGCCAGGGATGTCATCACCGAGAGCACCTCGTTGATCATCTCGGGGTCCAGTGCGCTGGTGGGTTCGTCGAACAACATCACCTTGGGGTTCATCGCCAACGATCTGGCGATCGCCACCCGCTGCTGCTGGCCGCCCGACAACTGGGCGGGGTACTTGTCGGCCTGGTCGGCCACCCCGACGCGGCGCAGCAGGGCCATGGCCTGTTCGCGGGCCTTGTCCCTACCGATCTTGCGGACCTTGATCGGGGCCAGGGTGACGTTCTCGAGGACCGTCTTGTGCGCGAAGAGGTTGAACGACTGGAACACCATGCCCACGTCGGAGCGCAGTTTCGCAAGCCTGCGGCCTTCTGCGGGCAACTCCTCGCCGTCGATGGCGATGGTGCCCGAATCGATGGTTTCCAGCCGGTTGATGGTGCGGCACAACGTCGATTTCCCCGAACCCGACGGTCCGAGCACGACGACCACCTGGCCGCGGGGCACCTCCATGGTGATGTGGCGCAGCACGTGCAGCTTGCCGAAGTGCTTGTCGACGTTCTGCATGGAGATCATCGGGGCGGTACTGGCGGCGTGATCGGCCTCCCCGAGTTCCGCACCGGCGGCGTCCATGGCCAACGACCCTACCCAGGAAATCCGCAGCGTGCTGGCAAAGCGAACGGAGAAGCCATCGGTACCATCCGCGGGCCGCGCGCTGCAACCAGCGAATTTGGCGCCTCCTATCGGGTCCGTACGATGGGGGAGTGCTAACAGAGGTGACGCCGGACGGCGCGGCGGAGAACGCGGCCGCGCCGAATTCGTCGGTTGGGCGCACCTATCAGGTCCGCACGTACGGCTGCCAGATGAACGTCCACGACTCCGAGCGGCTGGCCGGCCTGCTCGAGGCCGCCGGTTACCGCCGGGCGGCTGAGGGCGCCGACGCCGATGTGGTGGTGTTCAATACGTGCGCGGTCCGGGAGAACGCCGACAACAAGCTCTACGGCAACCTCAGCCACCTGGTGCCGCGCAAGCAGGCGGACCCGGATATGCAGATCGCCGTCGGCGGCTGCCTGGCCCAGAAGGATCGCGACAGCGTGCTGCAGCGCGCGCCCTGGGTCGACGTGGTCTTCGGCACCCACAACATCGGATCCCTGCCGACCCTGCTCGAACGTGCCCGGCACAACCGGCAGGCTCAGGTCGAGATCACCGAGGCGCTGCGGGAATTCCCGTCGACCCTGCCCGCCGCCCGTGAATCCGCGTATGCGGCATGGGTTTCCATCTCAGTCGGCTGCAACAACACCTGCACCTTCTGCATCGTGCCCTCGTTGCGTGGCAGGGAGGTGGACCGCGGGCCCGGCGACATTCTGGCCGAGGTGGGGTCGCTGGTCGACCAGGGGGTGCTGGAGGTCACGCTGCTCGGCCAGAACGTCAACGCCTACGGGGTGTCGTTCGCCGACCCCGGCATCCCACGCGACCGCGGCGCGTTCGCGTCGCTGCTGCGGGCCTGCGGTCGCATCGACGGGCTGGAACGCGTCCGGTTCACCTCACCACACCCGGCCGAGTTCACCGACGATGTCATTGAGGCGATGGCGCAGACCCCCAACGTGTGCCCCGCGTTGCACATGCCGCTGCAGTCGGGATCCGACCGCGTCCTGCGCGCGATGCGCCGGTCGTATCGCGCGGAGAAGTACCTGGGCATCCTCGACCGGGTGCGCGCAGCCATGCCGCACGCCGCCATCACCACCGACATCATCGTCGGATTCCCGGGTGAGACCGAGGAGGATTTCGCCGCGACCCTCGACGTGGTGCGCCAGGCCCGCTTTGCTGCCGCGTTCACCTTCCAGTACTCCCAACGGCCCGGCACCCCGGCGGCGGCGCTGGAGGCCCAGCTGCCCAAAGCCGTTGTGCAGGAGCGCTACGAGCGGCTGCTCGACGTGCAGGAGAAAATCTCGCTGGAGGAGAACGCCGCCCAGATCGGCAGGACCGTCGAACTCCTGGTGGCCACCGGCGAGGGGCGCAAGGACGCCAGCACCGCACGGATGAGTGGACGGGCGCGCGACGGCCGGCTGGTGCACTTCACCCCCGGTACTGCTGCTGATGATGTTGCGGTGCGCCCCGGCGATGTGGTCACCACCACGGTGACCGGAGCGGCCCCGCACCACCTGATCGCCGACGCGCCGCTGCTCTCGCATCGGCGCACCCGGGCCGGCGACGCGCACGCCGCCGGCCTGCGACCGCGCACTGTCGGGTTGGGACTGCCGCCAGTCGGTGCACCCCGCGTCGAGCCGCCGACCACGGCGGGATGCCGGCGATGAGCGCACTGGGACCGTCCGGAGATTTCGAGTCCTACAAGACCGATCTTGAGGCGGCGGAGCGTCGCGTCGCCGGTGAGATCCAGCCCGGCGTGCGCGCACTGGTGGTGGCGATCCTGGTGTTCGTGCTGCTGGTCTCGTTGGTGCTTCCGCACACCGGCGACGCTCGGGGCGTCGACGTCCTGATGGGCAACGACAAGGCCATCAGCGTGGGCATCGCACTGCCGTCGCGGGTGTTCACCTGGCTGGCGCTGGTCTTCGGTGTCGGATTCTCCATGCTGGCTCTACTCACCCGGCGCTGGGTGCTGGCCTGGATCGCGCTGGCCGGCTGCGCAGTCGCCAGCGCCATCGGGATGCTCGCCGTGTGGTCGCGCCAGACCGCCACCCACGGGCATCCGGGCCCCGGCATCGGCCTGATCCTGGGGTGGATTGTGGTGATCCTGTTGGCCTTTCACTGGGCCCGGGTGGTGTGGACGCGGACCGCGGTGCAACTGGCAGCAGAGCAGGTCCGCCGCCGCGAAGCCGCCGAACGGCAGTCCAGGTCATTGCTGGAAGACCTCGACGAGTCCGACGGCGACGGCAAGCGGCCGCCTCCGGACGACAAGCCTTAGCCGCGCAATCGGGTCTAGCGCTTCTTGATCAGCGCCTCTGCCGCGGCGTCGGCCCATTGCCGCCACTGCTCGGCACTGGCACGCGCTTCCTCCGCGTCCTTGGTGCGGCCCGCCGCGGCGGCCTTCTCCGCCTGACGTTCGAACTGCTCTACGCGGGTGCGGAACTGTTCGGCACGGGCTTTGGCCTGCGGGTCGACCCGTCCGGGGTCGGCGGCGTCACGCACCTTCTTCTCGACCGCGCGCAACCGGCGCTCCAGTTCCGAGGAACGCTCGCGCGGTACCTTGCCGATCGCATCCCACTTGTCGGTGATGGAGCGCAGCGCCGCTCGGGCGGAGTCGAGATTGGATGTGTCGAGTTTCTCCGCTTCGGCCAGGAGCTGTTCCTTGGCGGTGGCGTTGGCCTGGAATTCGGCGTCTCGTCCGGCGCTGACGGCGTTGCGAGCGGAGAAGAAGACGTCCTGGGCGGCCTTGAACCGGTGCCACAATGTGTCGTCGACGTCCTTGGCCGCCCGGCCGGCAGCCTTCCATTCGGTCAGCAGCTCGCGGAACGCCGCGGCGGTGGCGGCCCAGTCGGTTGACGCCGAGAGCTCCTCGGCGCGCTCGCACAGCCGCTCCTTGGCCTTCTTGGCCCCGGCCCGCTCACGGTCCAGTTCGGCGAAGTGGGAGCCGCGCCGCCGATTGAACGTCTCGCGAGCAGCCGAGTACCGCTTCCACAGCGCGTCGTCGGTCTTTCGGTCCAGGCCGCTGATCGTCCGCCACTCGTCGAGGATGGCGCGCAACCGGTCGCCGGCGGCCTTCCACTGCGTCGAATTGGCGGCCAGCTCCTCGGCCTCGTCGGCCAGCGCTTCCTTGCGGGCGGTCTGGGTGGCGCGGTGTTCGTCGCGGCGGGCGCGTTCGGCCTGCGCCGTCTGCTCGGCGTGGTCCTGGATGACGGCCAGCCGCTCGGCCAGCGCATCCACGTTGCCGAGGACATGCGCGGTCGGCAGTGTTTCGGCCAGGGTCGCCGCGGCGGCCCTGATCTTGCGGGCATCGCCGGTTCCCGATGCCAGCCGGGTCTCCATGAGCGTGACCTCGGTGGCCAGATCGTCGAAGCGGCGACCGAAATGCGCGAACGCCGCCTCACGGTCGCCGGCCTGCCATGAGCCGATGACCCGTTCTCCTGCCGAGGTGACCAGGTAGACCGTTCCGTCGTCGTCGACGCGGCCGAACCGGTGCGGGTCGCTGGACGGCGGCGCCGCTATCGGCTGGACGGGCGGGTGCGGACGGGGCACCGGACGCGGCGGTCCCGGTCGGGGGGCCGGCTTCGGCGGCCCACCGGCGTGCGTGTCGTTGTTCGTCACGGGCTCGCCTCACCTACCCTCCGCGCGGTGTTCCCGCGCACCTGCCGCGCGACGCGGCGCCACTACTGCATGCTCGAAGAGGTCCGCCGGACTGCGGGCGACCGTCCTCGATGGTATTGAATCAGGTCGCAGTCGTATGTGCCCCCGGGTTGGCGGTCCCAGGTTGCATAGACACCGATCGGCTGGGGCACACCGGCGACCTTCCCAGGTGCGAGGAGATCAGTCATGGCCCGTGCGGACCTCGCTGTTGTGTTCGCCCTCTGCGCGGCGTTGTTCATCGCGGTCGGCGACGTCATCCACCAGCGGTCGGCCCACACCGTGACCGATCAGCCGGTCGGCAACGTGGAACTGTTCACCCGCCTGCTGAAGGACCCGATCTGGTGGTGGGGCAGCGTTGCCGGCGGAGCGGGATTCGCTTTCCAGGCCGCCGCACTCGGATTCGGCTCGGTGCTGCTGGTACAGGCGTTGCTGGTCACAGCGCTGCTGTTCGCCCTGCCGATGAGCGCATACGTGGCTCGTCGGCGGATCTCCCGCTGGCAGTGGTTGTGGGCGGTGCTGTTGGCCGTGGCGGTGGCGGTGATCGTGACGGTCGGCAACCCGACCGAGGGACATGCGCGTGGCGGGCTGGCGCTGTGGATCTGGGTGATCGCCATCATGGGACCCGCGCTGGTGCTGTGTGTGCTGGGCGCCCGGATCTGGGCGGGCAAGCCGGCCGCCGTACTGCTGGCCCTGGTGTCCGGGTCGCTGTGGGGGGTGTTCGCGGTGCTGACCAAGGGTGTGGTGGACCGGTTCAGCCACGGGATCTGGGCGGGGCTGACCGCCCCGGAGCTCTACGCGTGGGCGCTGGTGGCCATCGGTGGAACGGCCTGGCAGCAGTCGTCGTTCCGGGCCGGGGCGATGACCGCGTCGTTGCCGACGATGACCGTGGCCGAGCCGGTGGTCGGCTCGATCCTGGGCATCTTCGTCCTCGGTGAGACGCTGCGCCCGGGCGATACCGGCTGGTTCGTGCTGATCGTGGCGATCGCCGTCATGGTGGTCGCCACCGCGGCGCTGGCCCGCGGCGAGGCCAGCTCGCACGCTGTGGCCGCCGCATCGGCGACGCCGGGGTGACGCCGGGGACGCTAGCGTGGGTGGCGTGTTGGCGGCCATCGCACTGACCCCATCGGCGCCGGTTCTGGTGCCCCAACTCGCCGGCTCCGCGGCCGGTGAGGTCGCCGAGCTACGCGAAGCCGCACTGGCGGCCGCCGGTGCGCTGCCGCAGCGCTGGGTCGTCGTCGGTGCCGGTGCGGCCGACGAGGTCATCGGCCCGCACACGCGGGGAACGTTCGCCGGGTACGGCGTGGACCTTCCGGTGGCGTTGTCACCCGATGCCCCGGAGGTCCCCGCGGCGCTGCCACTCTGCGCGCTGTTCGCCGGCTGGCTGCGCGGCCTGGCGAATCCGGCAGCCAGCACGCAGGTGCGGGTGTATGCGGCAGACCACGGTGTGGATGTCGCGCTGGTCCGGGGCCGGGCGCTGCGCGCAGAGATCGACGATGCCGACGTTCCGGTCGGGGTGCTGGTCGTGGCCGACGGCGCCAATACGCTCACGCCGCCCGCCCCCGGGGGGTACGACCCCGACTCGGTGGCGGTGCAGGCCGCGCTGGACGATGCGCTCGCTGCCGGTGACGTCGCCGCCCTCACGCGGCTTCCGAATGGCATCGTCGGCCGGGTGGCCTACCAGGTGCTGGCCGGGCTGACCGGACTGCGCCCGCGGTCCGCCAAGGAACTGGCCCGTGGCGCTCCCTATGGCGTGGGGTATTTCGTCGGCGTCTGGACTCCATGACCGGCGGGCTGGGGGCACTCGGCCGCGAGCGGGAGGTACCCCCACCCGCGTATGGGGGAGAGGGCAGCGGCTCTCGGACCCGGCCGCGACCGATCGCGATCATCGGGCCCACCGGCACGGGGAAGACGGAGCTTGCGCTGGAGGTCGCCGACAGACTCGGCGGTGAGATCGTGAACGCCGACGCCATGCAGCAATACCGCGGTATGGACATCGGCACCGCCAAGGTCGGCCTCGCCGAGCGCCGTGGGATACCGCACCATCAGCTCGACGTCCTCGATATCACCGAGACCGCGACGGTCGCGCGCTACCAGCAGGCCGCGGTTGCGGACATCGACGCCATCAGGGGACGCGGTGCGGTGCCGGTCATCGTCGGTGGTTCGATGCTTTATGTCCAGTCGCTCCTGGACGACTGGACCTTCCCGGCGACCGACCCCGCCGTGCGGGCCCGCTGGGAGCAGCGGCTTGCCGACCTCGGCGTGGCCGCGCTGCATGCGGAACTCGCCCTGCGAGACTCCGCAGCGGCCGCGGCGATCCTGGCCACCGACGGGCGCCGGATCGTGCGCGCACTGGAGGTGGTGGAACTGACCGGCCGGCCGTTCGCCGCCTCGGCGCCCCGGATCGGTTCGCCGCGCTGGGAGACACTGATTGTCGGATTGGATTGGCAGACAGCGGTTCTCGACGAGCGACTGGCACAGCGCACTGACGCGATGTTTGAGGCGGGTCTGGTCGACGAGGTGTCTGCGCTGCTGGACTGCGGCCTGCGTGAGGGTGTGACGGCCTCCCGAGCCCTGGGCTACGCGCAGGTGATCGCCGCCCTGGACGCCGGCGGCACCGCCGAGCAGCTCGCCGAGGCCCACGAGCTGACGTTCATCGGCACCCGCCGCTATGTGCGCCGGCAGCGGTCGTGGTTCCGGCGTGACCACCGCATCCGCTGGTTGGACGGTTCGGCTGCCGGCCTTGCCGATGCGGTGACAGGGCATTGGCGGGACGTATCCTGATCGGGTGATCCGCGCCGATGACGATGGTGTCGGCGTAGCCGGGAGCGAGGAGTGGCGCACGTGATCTTCGCCAAGGGCCACGGTACGGAGAACGACTTCGTGCTGCTGGTCGACCTGCACGCACAGCTGGACCTGGCACCCACCGCGGTGGCAGCGCTGTGCGACCGCCACCGCGGCCTGGGCGCCGACGGGGTGCTGCGGGTCGCCACCGCCGGGGCGGTCGTCGCCGCGGGGGTGCTCGACCGGCTGCCCGAGGGGGTCGGCGCCGACGACTGGTACATGGACTACCGCAATGCCGACGGCTCGATCGCCCAGATGTGCGGCAACGGCGTGCGGGTGTTCGCCCACTACCTGCGGGTGTCCGGGCTCGAGCACCGGGACGAGTTCGTCGTCGGTTCGCCGGCCGGACCGCGCCCCGTGGTGGTGCACCACGCCGACCACGTCACCGCCGACGTGACCGTCGAGATGGGCAAGGTCGACCTGCTCGGCACCGGCACCGCGACCGTCGGTGGGCGCCGGCTGACCGGGCTGGGCGTCGACGTCGGCAATCCGCACCTGGCCTGCCTGGAGCCCGATCTCACCGACGAGGCGCTGGCCGCCCTGGACGTCGCCGGACCCGTCGAGTTCGACTGCGCGCAGTTCCCGGACGGGGTCAACATCGAGGTGCTGACCGCACCGGTGCCCATTCCCGAGTCGCTGCGCTCCGGCCCCCCGGCAGACGGTGCGGTATCCATGCGGGTCCACGAGCGCGGTGTGGGCGAAACCAGATCCTGCGGAACCGGAACGGTGGCCGCCGCCGTCGCGGCACTGACCCATCTGGGCGTGCCGACCGGCTCGGTGCGGGTGCGCATCCCCGGCGGCGAAGTGAATGTCGAGATCAGCGACACGACCAGCTTCTTGCGCGGCCCGTCGGTTCTGGTGGCCCGCGGTGAACTCGCCGCGGCCTGGTGGTCAGCTCAACGTTGACCACCCGCACCGGGCACGTTATTCGGGTGCGCGACGTTGTACTCGCGTGACACCATCGACTAGCGCCTATGACGAATTCTGATCTGAGTACCCCCGCCGCCGAGCCGAGCGCCGGCGAACTCGCACTCGAGGACCGCTCCGCGTTGCGCCGCATCGCCGGGTTGTCCACCGAACTCACCGACATCTCCGAAGTCGAGTATCGCCAGCTTCGCCTGGAACGCGTGGTGCTAGTCGGAGTGTGGACCGAAGGCAGCGCAGCCGACGCCGAAGCCAGCCTCGCCGAGTTGGCCGCGCTGGCCGAAACCGCCGGTTCGGAGGTGCTCGAAGGGCTCATCCAGCGCCGCGACAAGCCCGACCCGGCCACCTACATCGGCTCGGGCAAGGCCGCCGAACTGCGTCAGACCGTGATGGCAACCGGGGCCGACACCGTGATCTGCGATGGCGAGCTGAGCCCGGCGCAGCTGACTGCTCTGGAAAAGGTCGTCAAGGTCAAGGTCATCGACCGCACCGCACTGATCCTCGACATCTTCGCCCAGCACGCCACCAGCCGCGAAGGCAAGGCGCAGGTGTCGCTGGCCCAGATGGAGTACATGCTGCCCAGGCTGCGGGGCTGGGGCGAATCGATGTCTCGGCAGGCCGGTGGTCGCGTCGGCGGCAGCGGCGGCGGGGTGGGTCTGCGCGGGCCTGGTGAAACCAAGATTGAAACCGATCGCCGCCGAATCCGTGAGCGGATGTCGCGGCTACGGCGCGAGATCAAGGACATGAAGCGCGTCCGCGACACCCAGCGCAGACGCCGGCTGCACAGTGACGTGCCGTCCATCGCGATCGTCGGCTACACCAACGCCGGCAAGTCCAGCCTGCTCAACGCCTTGACCGGGGCCGGGGTGCTGGTGCAGAACGCGCTGTTCGCCACTCTCGAACCGACAACCCGCCGAGGACATTTCGAGGACGGCCGGCCGTTCGTGCTGACCGACACCGTCGGGTTCGTCCGGCATCTGCCGACCCAGCTGGTCGAAGCGTTCCGCTCGACGCTGGAGGAAGTCGTCGACGCCGATCTGCTGGTACACGTGGTCGACGGATCGGACACCAACCCGATGGCCCAGATCGAGGCGGTTCGGGAGGTGATCCGCGAGGTGCAGACCGATCACCACGCCCCGCCCGCGCCAGAATTGTTGGTGGTCAACAAGATCGACGCGGCCACCGATCTCACGTTGGCGCAGTTGCGCCGTGCGCTGCCGGGGGCGGCCTTCGTCTCCGCACGCACCGGCGAGGGCCTGGACCGCTTGCGCAGCAGGCTGGGCGAACTCGTCGAACCCCGCGAGGTCACCGTCGACGTCACGATTCCCTACGACCGTGGTGACCTCGTTGCGCGGCTGCACAACGACGGCCACGTCGATGCCACCGAGCACACCGAGCGGGGCACCCGGCTCAAGGCCCGGGTGTCGCCTGGGCTGGCGGCGATGTTGCGCCAGTACGCGACCGGCTAGTCGCCATCAGACTATGTCGTAGAGCCCGGCGGCGGGAGTGGCCAGGATCCGGGCGGCCAATTGGGCTTTCAGCTCGTCGAGGTGGTGCTCCTGCTTCGGCGTGCGGTCGGGTGTCCTGGCGAGATCGATGAACTCCTCGGTGACGAAGCCGTCGCGCAGCACCAGCGTCACCGAGCCGGCGTCGATGTCGACGGTGAACACGAAATCCTCGCGCAGCCGTCCCAGGTCGGACCGCACCAGGCTGCGGTCGACGGTGAAGCGACCGTCGGACACCGCCCGGGCGACCGCCTCGAACCCGTCACGCGCCCCCGGGCCACGAAACGCCGTCCGCACCGTGATCGAGCGCCTGGGTGGTGCGGCATCGGGGGAGAGCACCGCAAAGGCGCGTTGCAGCACCTTGAATGCGGTTGCGACGCCGGCGGGCGAACCGCCCCCGTGGTAGCGGTTCATGTCTTCGAAGCCGAACGACAGTTCCCGGCCGTGCTCGGCGACGGTGATGGTCTCGGTCATCGGATCACCGGCGGCTGGTGCGCCCGCACCGGTGGGAGCGCATCGGTGAACTTCTCGACCTGCACCAGGACGGCGGCGCCGGTACACCCTCGTGCCAGCGACGAGGTGCCGACGTCGTCGGTAAGGACGTTCGGATTGCCATGCACGCACATCGAATCCGGATCCGACGGATCCAGCGGGTCGTACCAGGCCCCGGTCGACAGCTGTACGACGCTGGGGCGGATACCCTCGTCGATCACCACGCCGGCCAGGCAGGAACCGCGATCGTTGAACACCCGCACCACATCGCCGGCGATCAGACCGCGCGCCGACGCATCCGACGGGTGCATCCGAATCGGTTCGCGCCCTAGAATTTTCGAATTCCGGCTGGTCGCGCCGCCGTCGAGCTGGCTGTGCAGCCGGGTGGCGGGCTGATTGGCGAGCACGTGCAGGGGGAAGGTGGTGGCCCGCCGGCCGCCCAGGAACTCTGCGGGTTCGTACCAGCGCGGGTGGCCCGCGCAGTCGGGATAGCCGAAGCCGTCGATGGTCTTCGAGAAGATCTCTATCTTGCCGCTGGGCGTGTTCAGCCGGTGGTCGCGGGGGTCGGCGCGGAAGTCGGCGAGCGATGTCAGGCCGGGCTCGACCGGCAGCTTGAGCCGTCCGTCGGCCCAGAACTGCTCGAAGCTTGGCACCACGAAATCGATTTCGGCGGCCCATTTCTCGTACATGTGCAGCAACCACTGCCGTGCCGTGCGGCCCTCGGTGAACTTCTCGCCGAAGCCCAGCCGATCGGCAAGCGCGGCGAAGGTCGTGTAGTCGTCGCGGGACTGTGCGTAGGGCCGTGCCAGGGCCGGCATGGCGACCAGCAGCGGGTCGTTGCGTGATCCGGAGAAGTCGTCGCGCTCGAACGGGGTGGTCGCGGGCACCACGATGTCGGCGTGCTTGGCCATTGGGGTCCAGTACGGATCATGTACCACCACGGTGTCGACCCGGCCGAGCCCGCGGCGCAGCCGGGCCAGGTTCTGGTGGTGGTGAAAGGGATTGCCACCGGCCCAGTACACGCACTTGATGTCGGGGAAGGTCAGGGTGCGTCCGTTGTAGGTGAACCGTTCGCCCGGGTGCAGCAGCATATCGCTGATCGCCGCGACCGGGATGAACGTCTTCACTGGGTTGGGACCCTGCGGCAGCGTCGGGAGCCGCACGCGCAGCGGTGGCATTCCGGACTCGTTCATCGACCCGTAGCCGTGGCCGAATCCGCCTCCGGGAAGGCCGATCTGGCCGAGCATCGCGGCCAGGGTCAGGCCCATCCAGGGGGCCTGCTCACCGTAGCGCAGCCGCTGCAGCGACCAGCTGACCGTGACCAGAGTGCGCTGGGTGGCCATTCGGCGGGCCAGGTCGGCGAGGTCTTCGGCGGCCAACCCGCAGATCGTCGCCGCCCACTGCGGCGACTTGGGGACTCCGTCGTCGATGCCGAGCAGATAGCGCTCGAAGCGCTCATAACCCGTGCAGTATTCGGCCAGGAAGGTCCGGTCGGCCAGGCCTTCGGTGGCCAGCACGTAGGCCAGGGCCAACATCACCGCGACATCGGTGCCCGGGATCGCGGGCAGCCATTGGCAGTCGCCGTCGACGTCGCTGCGCAGGGGGCTGATCGCGACGATGGCGCCGCCCCTGTCCCGGAATCGGGCCAGTGCCGCCCGCGCCGGGTGGTCGGTCGTGCCGCCGTGGTTGACACCGGTGTTCTTCAGGTTCATCCCGCCGAAGCCCACCAGCAGGTCGGTGTGGGCGACGACGATGTCCCACGCGGTAGAGCGCTTGAACAGGTCGTCGTGGGTGCCAACGACCCGCGGCATGATCACTCCGGTGGCGCCCAGGCTGTAGGAGTGACGTGAAAACGTATAGCCACCAAGAAGTTTCAGGAATCGGTGAACCTGACTCTGGGCGTGGTGGAAGCGCCCCGCGCTGCCCCAGCCATAGGATCCGCCGTAGATGGCCTGGTTGCCGTGGGTGTCGACGATGCGGCGCAACTCGGCTGCGAGTAGTTCGGTCAGCTCGTCCCAACCGACGGTGACGAATTCGTCGGCGCCCCTGCGGTCGGTGGGGCCGGGGCCCTCGCGCAGCCAGCCGCGCCGGACGGCCGGGGCTGCGATGCGTGACTCGTGGCGCAGCGAACCGGGCAGATTGCCCAACAGCGGTGAAGGGTCGGTGTCGCAGTCCAGCGGCGCGACTTCGGCGATCTCGCCCCCGTCCATGCGGGCGGTGAAGGCACCCCAGTGCGTCAGGCTCGCAGGTGCTCGACCCATGGTGGAAGTCTACGGCCGCAGAGCCCGGCTGAGGATAGACCAACCATCCGGTTGGTCTATCCTCGTCCCAGGAGCCCGCCGCGATATCCGGAGGTCATGCCCATGGGAAGTGCCGTCAAATACCAGCGCACTCTGTTCGAGCCCGAACACGAGCTGTTTCGTGAGTCCTACCGGGCGTTCCTGGATCGGCACGTCGCGCCGCACCACGACCAGTGGGAGAAGGACAAGATCGTCGACCGCGGGGTGTGGCTGGAAGCCGGCAAGCAGGGCTTCCTGGGAATGTCGGTCCCCGAGGAATACGGCGGCGGGGGCAATCCGGACTTCCGCTACAACGCCATCATCACCGAGGAAACCACCCGCGGGCGTTACAGCGGCATCGGATTCGGGCTGCACAACGACATCGTCGCGCCGTACCTGCTCAGCCTCGCCACCGAGGAGCAGAAGCGCCGCTGGCTACCGAAGTTCTGCACCGGGGAGATCATCACGGCGATCGCCATGACCGAGCCCGGCACCGGCAGCGATCTGCAGGGCATCAAGACCCGCGCGGTCAAAGAGGGCGACCACTATGTGCTCAACGGCGCCAAGACATTCATCACCAACGGCATCAATTCCGATCTGGTGATCGTGGTCGTCCAGACCGATCCCGACAAGGGCGCACAGGGTTTCTCCTTACTGGTCGTCGAACGCGGCATGGAGGGCTTCGAACGCGGCCGGCACCTCGACAAGATCGGGCTGGACGCCCAGGACACCGCCGAGCTGTCCTTCGCCGACGTGAAGGTGCCTGCCGAGAACCTGCTCGGTGAAGAAGGCATGGGATTCATCTACCTCATGCGCAATCTGCCCCAGGAGCGCATTTCGATTGCCATCATGGCGGCCGCGGCGATGGAGACGGTGCTCGAGCAGACCCTGCAGTACGCCAAGGAGCGCAGGGCGTTCGGCAAGCCGATCGGCTCGTTCCAGAACAGCCGTTTCGTACTGGCCGAGCTTGCCACCGAGGCCACTGCGGTGCGGATCATGGTCGACGAGTTCGTCAGGCTGCACCTGGACGAAAAGCTCACCGCCGAGCAGGCCGCGATGGCCAAGTGGTACACCACCGAGGCTCAGGTGCGCCTGGTCGACCGGTGTCTGCAGCTGCACGGCGGCTACGGCTACATGCGCGAGTACAACGTCGCGCGGGCCTTCCTCGATGCTCGGGTGCAGACGATCTATGGCGGAACGACGGAGATCATGAAGGAGATCATCGGCCGCAGCCTGGGCGTCTAGCGGCCCAGGCCGTTGAGTGAGCCTGGGCGTCTAGCGGCCCAGGCCGTTAAGTGAGCCTAGGCAAATAACGCCCGAGGCCGGCCTCAGGGCCGGTTTCCGCGCTATTTTGGCCCCCTACGCGCGCCGTATTTCATATATCACCGCGTGTCGTGGTCTGCTGTCGCAGAGTTGACGCGGAGGATAAGCAAAAGCATCTTGGCCGGAACCGCGGGGAGCGTGCATGACATGGCTTGGTAGTCGCCTGGGCAGATGCGTCGGGCAGATGGCACTCGGCGTGATTGCGACGGCTGCTGCGGCCGTGCTGATGGCACCCGCGGCTGTCGCCACACCCGAGAGCGACGCGAGTGATGCGATCAATCAGGCCTGGGACGCTGCTGGGGGCCCCGGTTCGCCGGTGGGCGACACGGACGGCGACGTCTACCAGATCGGTACCGGATACGGCCGGAACTTCACCGACGGGAAGATCTTCTACAGCCCGGACAGCGGCGCCCACCTGATCTGGGGCGCCGTCTTGGAGAAATACGAGGCGATGGGCGGCCCGGGCGACAGCGACTTGGGATTCCCCAACATCGATGAGGTGGTGGGGCTGATCGGCCCGGATAGCCGGGTCAGCACGTTCAACGCCAGTGACAAGCCGGCGATCTTCTGGACGCCGGCGACCGGGGCCTGGGTGGTGCGCGGTGCGATCAATGCCGCTTGGGACGCGCTGGGCGGGTCGGCCGGTGTGCTGGGCGCCCCGACCGAGGACGAGCGCTACGACGGCGATGTTGTCAGCCAGAAGTTCAGTGGTGGCGAGCTGTCCTGGAACCAGGCCACCAAGAAGTTCACGACAGTGCCGCCCGATCTTGCGGCCAACCTCACCGGTGTCGAGGTTCCCACGGACGCGACCACGGCCATCAACTTGGCGTGGCGGGCTGCCGGAGGGCTCTCCGGGCCGCTCGGTGCGCGGCAAGGTGACCAGACCGCGGTCGGCGACAACGGCGCGGCGCAGGCGTATGCGGGCGGAAAGATCTTCTACTCGCCCGACACGGGTGCCCACGCGGTGACTGGTGCGATCCTGGAGAAGTACGAGGCGGCCGGCGGCCCGACCGGCGATCTGGGCTTTCCGATCACGGCCGAAGCCGACGGCGGCGCACCGAACAGCCGGGTCAGTGCTTTCAGCGCGCCCGACCGGCCGGTCATCTTCTGGACGCCCGACACCGGCGCCGTCGTGGTGCGCGGTGCCATCAACACTGCCTGGACGAAACTCGGCGGCGCCACCGGTGCCCTGGGCGTGCCGACCGCCGACCAGACCTCCGACGGCGACACGGTGACTCAGACGTTCGGCGGTGGCGAGGTCTCGTGGAACGAGGCCACCAGCACGTTCACCACCAAGCCTGCTGACCTCGCGTCACAGCTTTCGGGAATGGAGCTGCCAAGCAGCTCCGGTGAGCCGCAGGGGACGGTGGCGAAGGGGGCACCGGAGCCGGCGTTCACCTGGCACTGGTGGTGGTTGCTGGTGATCATCCCGGCACTGCTGCTGATCGGCGTGCTTGTCCTCGGTCTGCTGTGGCTGCAACGTCGGCGCAGGTCGGGATCCGATTTCGACGAGGACTTCGAGGAGTCGGAGTACGACAGCGATCTGTGGTCTGAGACTCCGAGCCTTCCCCCGGGGCCCACGCGGTATGCGACGTACCCCGACGACAGCGGCCGCGCAGATGCCGAGCAATCATCCGAGTTCAGCTGGCTACCGGGTTCCGCACCGACCAAGACCATGCCCGGACCCGAGGATGTGTTCGACGGTGACCCCGACTCCATCGACACCACTCCCACCCGTATCCCCGCGGAGGCCGAGCCCACCGAGGATGAGCACGCCGCGCCGACGGAACCGGAGGAGGCGGTGTACGACGAGGCGCTCGATACCGGCCGGCACGCGGTGGTGAACGTCGAAGACTCATCGTCGATGTGGACGCTCGACATGGGTGAGATCGGGTTGCCCCGCCGTCGCCGGGCCGCCGAGGAGGTTTCGCCGGACATCTCGGAGGTTTCGGCCGAGGTGGTCGAAGCGGAGACGGTCGAGGAGCCGGCCGGCGAGCCGCAGGAGATCGAGGAGGATTCCTGGGAGTCGGAGTCCGCTCCGCAGGCGGCAGCGCGACCGGCGATCCACTTGCCCCTGGCCGATCCGTACCAGCCTCCCGACGGGTATCCGATCAAGGCGAACACGCACTCGGGGCTGTACTACACACCCGAGTCCGCGCTCTACCACGACACGGTGCCCGAAGTTTGGTTCGCCAGTGAGGAATTGGCGCAGGCCAACGGGTTCATCAAGGCCGAGTAGCGGCCCCGCTAGATCTTGGCTAGATCTTGCGGATGACAGTGACGACCTTGCCGAGGACCGCTGCGTCGTTTCCCGGGATCGGGTCGAATGCGGGGTTGTGCGGCATCAGCCACACTTGCCCGCCGGTGCGCTTGAAGGTCTTGACGGTGGCCTCCCCGTCGATCATCGCTGCGACGATATCGCCGTTGTCGGCGACGTTCTGCTGACGTACCACCACCCAGTCGCCATCGCAGATCGCCGCGTCCACCATGGACTCGCCGACGACCTTGAGCAGGAACAGTGATCCTTCGCCGACGAGTTCGCGGGGCAGCGGGAAGACGTCCTCGACCGCTTCTTCGGCCAGGATCGGACCGCCGGCGGCGATGCGGCCCAGCACCGGCACGAACGTCGGCTCCGGCAGGACATCCGAGCCGGCAACCTCGGTAACCACCGGCGAAGCCGCATCATCGACGCCGCGCACGTCCACCGCGCGCGGACGGTTCGGGTCGCGGCGCAGATGGCCCTTGCGCTCCAGCGTCCGAAGTTGGTGGGCCACCGACGAAGTGGAGGTGAGGCCGACCGCGTCACCGATCTCGCGGATGCTCGGCGGGTAGCCGCGGTTGGTGACAGAAGCGCGGATGACCTCAAGAATCGTTCGCTGCCGCTCGGTCAGTCCGGAATCGGGGGAACCGTCACGGCGGCGTGCGTCGGCATCCGATGTCTCACTGCTGTCGCTCATGGCGCCGAATCTAGTCGCAGTGCGGCCGAGAATCAAACATGTGTTCGACACGTGTCGCGTTGTGCCCCCGGGAATCGCGCAGCGCAAAAACTTGTCGGTGGCCGGTTTTATTCTTCGGACACGCTCGCTCACATGTTCGGGAATCGAACAGATGATCGAGTAGTGTTCGAACACCAGAGCGATTAGTAGGTGTCCCGGAGGAGGGAGCGGACGTGACAGTCATCGATGATCGACAGGTAGTGACATGCCGGCCGATGCGGCCGCTGCGCCCCGGGCCGGTTCGGGCCCGGTCGGACCGTGCTCGGACGGTGCGCGCCCGCGCCCACCGTCCGGGCCCGACGCGCCCCGCGGTGGCACCCCTGCACTACCGCGGTACCGGTGTCGCCGCCTCCCGTGCGGTCCACACCCGCCGGCCGGTCGGCACGGCGACCACCGTCGCGCTGGCCGGGCTGGCCGCCCTGATCACCTTGTGGCTGGGATCGTTGGCCCACTTCAGCGGTGCGGCGGTGGCCCCGGCCCAGGTTCCCGACGAGCTTGCCGTGGTCCAGGTTCAGGCGGGGGAGACGCTGCAGCACCTGGCCGGCAGGGTCGCACCCGACGCGCCGGCCGGGCAGGTCATGGAGCGCATTCGGGATCTCAACCAACTCGACTCGGTGTCGCTGGATGCCGGACAGACTCTGATCGCGCCGGTCGGCTGACGATCCTGCCCGCCATGGGTGGCGAAGGGTACTGCCGCACAAACGCGTCGACGGCCCCCATGGGCTCTGTGTCGTCCCCGGCCCGGGCGATAGCCGCACTGGGGAAGGCACAGGTAGGCTCGTTGTCGTCTGATATATCCGGTTATGGCGGGGGCGAAGGAGCGGCGATGCACTGTCCGTTTTGCCGCCATCCCGATTCCCGGGTGGTCGATTCCCGCGAGACCGACGAAGGGCAGGCGATCCGCCGTCGGCGGTCATGTCCCGAATGCGGCCGACGGTTCACCACCGTGGAGACCGCCGTGCTCGCGGTCGTCAAACGCAGCGGTGTGACCGAGCCCTTCAGCCGGGAGAAGGTGATCAGCGGCGTGCGCCGGGCATGTCAGGGCCGTCAGGTCGACGACGACGCGCTCAATCTGCTCGCCCAGCAGGTCGAGGACACTGTCCGGGCTGCCGGCTCGCCGGAGGTGCCCAGCCACGAGGTCGGCCTGGCGATCCTGGGTCCGCTGCGTGAACTCGACGAGGTGGCCTATCTGCGATTCGCCTCGGTATATCGGTCGTTCAGCTCGGCGGACGACTTCGAGCGGGAAATCGAGGCGCTGCGCGCCCACCGGAAGGTCGGCACGTCAGGCTGAGTCGGTCAGCCGAGATGCTTGTGGCCGTCGCAGACCACGTGACCGGCGACGAGCACCCATCCTTCGGGACTCCACGTCGTGTAGATCTGGGAACCCTTCCCCTGCGTGATGGTCAGGTCGCGACTGAGGTAGTCGGTGATGCGAACGGCCGCCGATCCGGTGGCCTCGTCCTCTGGGACGTCGAGGTCAGCGACGAACATGCGCGCGCGCACGTGGCCGTTGTCCCGGTCGGTCCAGGTCCACAGATAGTGCTCGACGTCGTCGGGAAACTCGGCCGGGTCGGCCGCCGCGAGTTCCTCCACCGACGACAGGTCGTGGATGGCGAACTCGGGTGCCCACTCCGCGGGGGCACGGATGGCGGTCCGGTCGTCGACATAGCTCACCTGCACGATCCCGGCCGGCACCTGCAGCGTGTGGATGGGCAGGCCGTTCTCCCGTAGCCACCACGCCGCACCGACCGTCGGGTGCCCTGCGAACGGCAGTTCGGTGACGGGCGTGAAGATATGTGCATGCGCCGTCGTCGCGCCCTCCTGCGGAAGGTCGACGAAAATCGTTTCGCTGAAACCGAGTTCGGTGGCTATCCGTTGCCGATCGTCCGGCGCAACGGTACTGGCGTCAACCACGCCGAGGGCGTTTCCGAAGTTGCCATCGGGATCTGTGAACACCCGTAGGACGGTCACTTCGACGTTCATGACCCGACTTTACCGGTGCTGAATGCCCTAGTGGTCAGGTAGCGCTGCGTTCATCGGTGCCCATCGCGTCGAGCACGGCGACGCGGGTATCGAGCGGTCCGCTGACCGAGCGCTCGCTGATCCCGGTACGGAGCAGTTGGCGCAGTGTGCTCTGGTCGTACTCGGCCGGTGCGGTGGAGTCGACGAATCGCTCGACGATCTCGACGAATCGGTCGGGGTCGTCGTGGAACGGGAAGTGGCCGGAGCGGGGGAAGATCTCCAGCCGCGAGCCGGGCATGGCGGCGTGCGCCAGGTGCGCGTGGGAGACCGGGACGACAGCGTCCTGATCACCCCAGATCAACTGAACGGGAACGGATTCAGTCAGGTAACACCGGTCGAGCATGGTCACTACCTGGCCACGCCAGTCCACCACCGCGCGCAGCGTGCGGGTGAACGCCGAGGAGGCGGTGGGTTCGGGCAGGTCGGCCAGGATGCGTAGGACGTCGGGGATGTCGCGGCCGACACCGGTCGAGCCCAAGACCGTACCGAGGGCGCGCCCGGCGACCTGCAGGGCGGGCACCACCATCGGCAGCCGAAGCAGCGCCAGCGCCTCACTGCCCATCGGCAGCGAGGCGAGCCGCAGTGCAATGTTGACGTCCTTGGTGACGCCCCCGGCGCCGACCAGGATCAGCCGTTCCACAAACTGCGGGAACTGGTAGGTGAACTGCATGGCCACGCCGCCGCCCAGGGAATGACCGACGACGGTGACCTTTTCGATGTCGAGAACGCTGAGCAGATCACGCATACCGTTCGCATACGCGGCCACCGAATAGTCCGCCCGTGGCTTGTCGGACTGTCCGTGCCCCAGCAGGTCCGGTGCGATGACGGTGAATCGCTGCGCCAGTTTGCTATGCACCGAGTGCCAGGTCGTCGAGTTGTCGCCGATACCGTGGATCAGCAGTAGCACCGGTCCCGAGCCCGCCACACGAAACGCCCGGCGGTATCCGTGGATGGTCCGGAACTGCAGCGAGGGCGTCGTCTGGCGCACCGATCGAAGATTGGGCTTTCGCTGCGTCATCTCCAACCTCGTCGTCGGTGCGGTGAGCGCCTCTTATGTCTCGCCGTTGTCGTGGAAGCCGTCTTTGAAGTCCTCGGCGTGCTGGGCCAGGAATCGCTCGAACTCCGCGCCCAATTCCTCGCCGCTGGGGAGTTCTTCGCCGTGTGCCAACAGCGATTTGTTCTCCTGAGTGGCAACGAATGCATCGTACTGGCGCTCCAGTGCGCTCACCACTTGAGCAACCTCAGTACTGGCCTCGACCTGCTCGTCGATCTTGGTGCGGATCGCCGCACCCGCCTCGGTGAGTCCCCGCAGCGGCACCTGTAGCGAAGCCGACTTGGCAACTTGTTCCAGGAGGGCCTCGGCGGCGATCGGGTAGTCGGTCTGGGCCAGGTAGTGCGGCACATGGACGGTGAACCCGACCACCTCGTGGCCGTGCTGGGCCATCCGGTACTCCAGCAGGTTGGACACGCTGCCCGGGACCTGCACCTCGCCCACCCAGGGCTGGTGGTCGGCGATCAGCTCGCGGTTGTTGGAGTGCGCCGTCAGCGTCACCGGCCGGGTATGCGGTACCGCCATCGGGATCGTGCCGATCCCGATCGTCTGCCGCACTCCGAGACGGTCGGCGAGCAGGCGCACCGCGGTGATGAACCGCTCCCACTTCAGGTCCGGTTCCAGCCCGGCCAGCAGCAGAAACGGCGTGCCGAGGCTGTCGTGCAGGGCGTAGAGGTTCAGCTTCGGGTCCTCATAGTCGGTGAAGTGGTCGGTCTTGAACGTCATCAGCGGCCGACGCGACCGGTAATCCAGCAGTTCGTCGATGGCGAACGATGCGACCAGCTCGGTGTCCAGGGAGTTCTTGAGGTGCTCGGCAGCCAGGTGGATGGCGTGGCCGGCGTCGGAGAACCCCTCCAGGGCGTGGATCATCACCGGTCCCCGGCCATCGGAGGATGACAGCTGGGGCGCCGGAAACTCAAGCTCGTACATCCCGGTCTGTTCGGGTTGGTAGTGCTGTCCCTGCTCGTCAGTCATCTTTTCCGCCTCCTCAACGGTGCCCGGACGCGTCGTGGGCGTGGTCTCCCCGTGACAACCAGTGTCTCTCAGATTCGGGTGGGCGCCTACCGCTGCCGCCCGTGTTGGACAACGCGGCCTCAGGGCCGACCGTTCCCCGGGCGATGCCCGTTTCGCGTAGCGGTGAACACCGCGCGGCCCGATCTTTCCAGATCAGGCATGATCGTGATTCATGCGGACCGGGTGACGACCCGCCCGCGTCGTTCGACAGCGACTGCTGAGGACCGCCGCGGCCCGGGGTGCCGAGCAATCAGTTCTACATCTTGAACTGGTTCAGCGCCCGCATCTTGTTCATCACGTCCAGTGCCGCCACCTTGTAGGCCTCGGAGAACGTCGGGTAGTTGAACACCGCGTCGACCAGGTATTCCACCGTGCCGCCGCACCCCATCACGGCCTGGCCGATGTGCACCATCTCGGTGGCGTTGGTGCCGAAGATGTGCACACCGAGCAGCTTGAGGTCCTCGGTCGAGACCAGCATCTTCAGCATGCCGTACGAGTCGCCGGCGATCTGGCCGCGCGCCAGCTCCCGGTAGCGTGACACCCCGACCTCGTAGGGGATCGCGGCCTTGGTCAATTCGACCTCGGTGGCGCCGACGTAGGACACCTCGGGGATGGAGTAGATGCCGATCGGCTGCAGCATGGTCATCCCGGCCGTCGGCTCACCGAAGGCGTGGTAGGCGGCCAGTCGGCCCTGCTCCATCGAGGTGGCGGCCAGCGCGGGGAAGCCGATGACGTCACCGACGGCGTAGATGTGGTCGACCTTGCTCTGGAACGTCTTGTCGTCGACGAAGACCCGGCCCCGACTGTCGGCCTCCAGGCCCGCATTGGCCAGGTCGAGGTGGTCGGTCTGGCCCTGGCGTCCGGCCGAGTACATCACCGTCTCGGCCGGAATCTGCTTGCCGCTGGCCAGGGTGGTGACGGTGCCGGCCGATCCGACGTCGACGGCGGTGACCTCCTCGCCGAACCGGAATGTCACCGCGAGATCGCGCAGGTGGAACCGTAGCGATTCGACGATTTCCGGGTCGCAGAACTCCAGCATCGAGCTGCGCTTCTCGACGACGGTCACCTTGGTGCCCAGCGCGGCGAACATCGAGGCGTACTCGATACCGATCACACCGGCGCCGACGACCACCATCGACGACGGGATCGTCTTGAGGTCGAGAATTCCGTCGGAGTCCAGCACCCGGTTCTCGTCGAATTCCACCCCGGCCGGCCGCGCCGGCTTGGTGCCGGTGGCGATGATGATGTAGCGGCCGCTGACGGTGATGCGTTCGGCGCGCGTCGGATCTTCCACCAGGATGGTGTGTTCATCGACGAACCGGCCGTGGCCGGTGTAGAGCTCGATGCCGTTGCGCATCAACTGGTTGCGCACCACGTCGACTTCCTTGCCGATCACGTGTTGGGTGCGCGCCAACAGATCGGCGGGCGTGATCTTCTCCTTGACCCGGTAGCTGGCGCCGTAGAGCTCGCGCTGGCTCATGCCGGTGAGGTAGAGCACCGCCTCGCGCAGGGTCTTGGAGGGGATCGTGCCGGTGTTGACGCACACTCCGCCGAGCATGCGGCCGCGCTCGATGACGGCAACCGACTTGCCCAGCTTGGCAGCGGCGATGGCGGCCTTCTGCCCGCCCGGACCCGAACCGAGGACGACGAGGTCGTATTCCAAACCCATGAGAGACAGATCTACGCCCGTTTGCCCAATCTCGCATGCCGACGACGTCAATACCGCGTGAACAATGTGACGCCCGGGGCGATCCACAGCCGCGTCTTCATCCACAAGCAGGTGCGGTCGGGTCCGGTGCGGGGCCGGCTGTGACGGTGCTCGTTGACAGCGTCGGGACATGACCACACACCAGCCTGACTACCGCTTCACTCACCCCGGGGCGCTGATCGCCGCACTGCCGGCCGTTCTCGGCTTCGTGCCGGAGCAATCCCTGGTTCTGGTAACTCTCGAACACGGTCAGATGGGGGCCGTCCTGCGGGCCGACCTGTCCGCCCGGCTCATCGACGACATCGGCCAGCTGGCCGACGTGGCGGCCGCCTCGGGCGCCGAGACCGCGGTGGCGGTCATCGTCGACGGCGACGGCGCGACGTGCCCGATGTGCAACGCCGATCATCGCGACCTTTGCGACGCGCTGGCCGCGGCGCTCGACGGCCAGGGCATGACGTTGCATGCCGCCCACATCGTCGACCGGGTCGAGGCCGGCGGAAGCTGGCACTGCATCGACGACTGCGGAGCCCGCGGCACCGTGGAGGACCCGGTTGCCTCGCCACTGGCCGCCGCGGCGGTGCTCGACGGTCGGCGCCTGTACGGGCGGCGCGCCGACCTGCGAGCCGTCGTCGCCGTGGCCGACCCCGGGCACACCGCGGCGTTGGTGGAGGTGATTGGCGACCAGGTGCAACGGCGCGAGCAGCGGTGGCGCGCCGATCCCGACCGATGCGGGCGGGACGACGTGGAGGCTGCGATGGCCGCGGCCGCCCGCGTGTGCGACGGTGGCCAGCTCAGCGACATTGAACTCGCGGCGTTGGCCTGCGGGCTCACCGATGTCGCCGTGCGCGACACGCTGTATGCCCTGGCTGTCGGCGCGGAGGCCGGGCAGGCCGAGACGCTGTGGGCGCTGCTGGCACGGACACTGCCCGAACCGTGGCGGGTGGAAGCGCTCGTTCTGCTGGCATTCTCGGCCTACGCCCGTGGTGACGGCCCGCTGGCGGGGCTGTCACTGGAGGCGGCACTGCGCGGCGATCCCGAACACCGGATGGCCGGCATGCTCGACACCGCGCTGCAGTCGGGTATGCGGCCGGAGCGGATCCGTGAACTCGCGGCCACCGGATATCAGCTGGCCAAGCGGCTGGGTGTGCGGCTGCCGCCGCCGCGAGCGTTCGGCCGCGCCGGGTAGGTCCGAACGGGCGGGCCTGTTCTCGGGTCGGCTAGACCTTCTCCGCCTTCACCGCGTGGGCCATTTCATGGGGCAGGTCGACGTTTTCGTGGCCCGCCACGATGATCGTGACACCGCCGACCGGGTTGGTTTCGACGAGTACGCGCGCATTGGGTACCACCCCGGCGTCCTTGAGCCGACCGATCAACCCCGCGTCGCCCTGCACGTGCTCGGTCAGTTGGCGCACCACCACCGCGACCGGCGAGCCGGCGGGCAGCTCGGTCAGCCGCACTAGGCTGGCGTCCTGGCCCGAACCCAGGTTGTCCAGGCCGAGCAGGGAAAGCCCGGGGATCGGATTGCCGAACGGGGAAATCGTCGGATTGTCGAGGACCCGCACGAGGCGGCGCTCGACGTCCTCGCTCATCACGTGTTCCCACCGGCAGGCTTCGGCGTGGACTTCTTCCCAGGGCAGTCCGATGACATCGACGAGGAGTCGTTCGGCGAGCCGATGTTTGCGCATCACTGAGACGGCCAGCGTTCGGCCCTTGTCGGTCAGTTCGAGGTGCCGGTCGCCTGCGACGTGCAGCAGCCCGTCGCGTTCCATCCGCGAAACGGTCTGGCTCACGGTCGGTCCACTTTGTTCGAGGCGCTCGGCGATGCGCGCCCGCAATGGGATCACGCCCTCCTCTTCGAGGTCGTAGATCGTGCGCAGGTACATCTCGGTGGTATCGACCAGGTCGTTCATTAGGTCACCCTTCGTCGGACCTGAGTCTACTTGCCTAGCTGGGCGAATGGTCGATCAACACTGGCTGCAAACAGGGTATGCCCGCCGGAGATTCCGGCGGGCATACCTCGGAGGGGAGATTCAGCTGGCGTACGAGCGCAGCCGGTCGGCGCGCTCGCCGTGGCGCAGCTTGGCCATGACCTCGCGCTCGATCTGGCGCACCCGTTCCCGGGACAGGCCGAACAGCTTGCCGATCTGGTCGAGGGTGCGGGGCTGGCCGTCATCCAGACCGAACCGCAGCCTGATCACCTGGTGCTCCCGCTCGTCGAGCGTGGCCAGCACGCTGCGGATATCGGTGTGCAACAACTCGGAGATCACGGCGTTCTCCGCCGACATCGCCTCGGCGTCCTCGATGAAGTCGCCCAGCGGTGCCTCTTCGTCGCTGCCCACCGGCATGTCCAGGCTCACCGGATCGCGGCTGTGCTCCAGCAGATCGTTGATCTTGTCCACCGGAATGCCCGACTCCTCGGCCAGCTCCTCGTCGGTCGCCTCACGGCCGAGGTTCTGATGCATCTCGCGCTTGATACGGGCCAGCTTGTTGACCTGCTCGACCAGGTGGACGGGCAGCCTGATGGTGCGGCTCTGATCGGCCATGCCACGCGTGATGGCCTGGCGGATCCACCAGGTGGCGTAGGTGGAGAACTTGAATCCCTTGGTGTAGTCGAACTTCTCCATCGCCCGGATCAGGCCGAGGTTGCCTTCCTGAATGAGATCCAGCAGCGGCATTCCGCGTCCGGTGTATCGCTTGGCCAGCGACACGACCAGCCTGAGGTTGGCCTCCAGCAGGTGGCTGCGTGCGGCTTGACCGTCGCGCACGACGATGGCGAGGTCACGTTTGCGGTTCTCGCCCAACCGCTTGCGGGTCTCCAACAGGTGCTGGGCGTACAGACCTGCTTCGATGCGCTTGGCCAGTTCAACCTCGTCCTCGGCGCTGAGCAACGCGGTCTTGCCAATGCCGTTCAGATACACGCGCACGAGGTCAGCGGCTGGACTTTGCGCATCCAGATCGTTGTCAACCCGGCTTGTGGTGGCATATGCCATGGTGGCCTCCTGAATCGGCTCGGACTCTCAAGAGTTCCAACGCCCGACAGGGGCGAAGAGTTCCCGGCCGCCGGCCGTCTCACACCCTCTGACGTGCAGAGATGCGACGACGATCTGAGAATGTGCTGAGAAACGAGCCCGCCGGTACCGCCGGGGAACTTCAGCGGGAACTGTCCTCGGCGGTGCCGGGCGAGTAGGGCTGTGCCGTCGGCGTGATCCCGCGATCCAGGCCCGGGCGCGAAGCCGGACCGAACAGTGGCGTGCGGTGCGGAGCGTCGTTGTAGCGGCGGGGCTCCTCGGCTCGCCGGGGCGGGCGGTCGTTGGCGATCAGGACGGCCATCCACGGCAACGGCAGTGACACCGCGACGATCGCCAGCGAGATCAGGCCGTTGTGCCAGAGGCCGTAGGCGATGGCGGCCAGCACCAGTGCCGGGATGCGAAATGACATCAACGTCAAGTACTTGCGCACCCGCTGGCGGTGCTGCTCCTCGTAGGCGGGCGCGGCGGTGGTGATGAGCACGGGCTGACCGTCGTCGTCGAAACCCAGCTCGCGATCCATACCCCCACTGTTCCACATCTGGGCGGCCTTGGACGGGTCAGTTTCGGCCGGCTTCCGGCTCGGTGCTGGGCCAGTTTGTTAGACCTGCGATACCGGGCACAATGACGGTATGCAGACCCAGACGATCGAGCGCACCGAGACCGACGAACGCGTCGACGACGGGACCGATGACGACACCCCCAAGTACTTCCACTACGTCAAGAAGGAGAAGATCGCCGAGAGCGCGGTGATGGGCACCCACGTCGTGGCCCTGTGCGGTGAGGTGTTCCCGGTGACGCGGTCGGCCAAGCCCGGTTCCCCGGTCTGCCCAGACTGCAAGCGGATCTACGAATCCCTCAAGAAGGGCTGACCGGCTGCGCCGGCGCGTCATCCTGCTGTGGACCGCCGACGGTCGGCTCGGGCTGTCCCGTCGAGCGGGTCTTGTCCCGTAGCCAGCTTCGGACTTTGTGGGCATGCGGCGGCGGTGCCGGCCACTCCTCCTCGATGGCGGCGTTCAGCTCGGCCCCGAGCATGATCGCGAACCCGAGGAAGAACGCGAACAGCAGGAACGCGATCGGGGTGGCCAGCGCGCCGTAGGTGTAGCCGGTACGGGTGATGTAGCTGAGGTAGACGCGCAGGCCCACCGTCGCGACCACGAACACCGTCGTCGCGAGCACCGCGCCCCACACCAGCCGGTGAGTGGGCAGGGGTTTGGGTAGCGATACGCGGTAGAGGACCGTCACCCCCAACACCAGAGTCAGCACCAGGGCCGGGTAGTAGCCGTAGCGCAGCACGTTGTCCCAGCTGTCCGGGAGGAAATCGGCGATCTTGCGCGGGCCGAGTGCCACGAACGGCGCCGCGGCGATCACGAAGACCAGCATCACCACGTAGAGCCCCAGCGCGAAGAACCGCTGCCGGACGGGATGGCGTAGCGGGGTCTGGTCATGGGCCTCCACAACCGAGTCGACGAAGGCCGAGATCGCCGACGAGCCGGCCCACAGGCTGATCACGAATCCCAGTGACACCACTTCGCCGCGGGCGCCCTGCACGATGTCGCGGATGGTCGGTTCGATGATCTCGCCGACGACGTTCTTGGAGAAGAAGCTGTTGGCGGTGTTGATCAGCTGCTTTTCGATCGTGGGCAACGTGTCCGGACCGAACAGTGGGGCCACATAGGCCAGGCTGCCAAGCATGCCGAGCAACAGCGGGGGCAGCGACAGCACCGACCAGAAGCCGGCTTGCGCCGACTCGGAGAAGATCGAATCGTCCCAGCTTTTCGACAATGTCCGGCGGGCGATGCGCCAGGCGTGGTGACGGGTTGGCTTGGATGGCTGGTCGGTCATGACCAGTCCAGCATCCCTGACGTGGGCGGGTCTGCCCAGCGTCGTGGCCGCTGAGTCGCGGTTAGGCCTCCGACGGGCTGACTTCGAGTACGGCGGCCAGCTCGACCAGCTTGGCCTGGTGTTCGTTGGCGTGATGCTGGCAGAAGAGCAGCTCCGCACCGGACGGGAGTTTGGCACGCACACGAGCCGCCGCGCCGCAGCGGTCGCAACGATCAGCCTTGGTCAGTTCGGGACTGGTCAGTGTTGCGGTCATGGGCCCTCCGTAAAGTGCTCAGCGTTTGGGTGGCTCGGCGCCTCCGTCACGTATCTCTACTGTCTCAGACGTTCTGTCTTCCGGCCTTGTTCCCCGGGGGTTTACCGCTGTGTCGTGTCTCACGCCCCGCCGTGTTGCAGCTGCGGCACTCTGATCGTATGGACCCGGATCTGAATCTCTTGTTCCACCTGTGCGGTGCGCAGGACTGGGAGACTGCCCGCGCACGGGGCGAATTGCGCCCGGAGTCGTTGCGCGAGGTCGGGTTCGTTCATCTGTCGGCCCCACACCAGGTGCACCTTCCGGCCAACCGGCTCTTCGCCGGTCGACCCGACACGGTGTTGCTTCACGTCGATCCCGGCAGGCTTGGGTCGCCGGTGCGGTGGGAACCCGGCGTGCCAACGGATCCCGAGGCGATGCTGTTCCCGCATCTCTACGGCCCCCTACCGGTGAAGGCTGTGGTGATGGTCACGTCCTACGCCCCGGGGCCGGACGGCAGCTTTCCCGTGCTCGCGCCGCCGACGTAGGCGTCGGCCTCGATCTCGACCAGCATTTCCGGGGCGATGAGCGCCGATACCTCCACCATCGTCGCCGCCGGCCGGATGTCGCCGAAGAACTCGGCGTGGATGTCGCCGACCTCGCGCCAGCGGCTGATGTCGATGACGAAGATGCGGGTGCGGACCACGTCGGTCAGCGCCGCGCCGGCGTCGGTCAGCGCACCCTCGATGCGTCGCAACGCGCTTCGGGTCTGACTGGCAAGGTCGGGCCCGGTTCCGGTGGTGCCGGACACCGCGATGAACGCGCCGGTGCGCACCGCGCGCGAGTAGCCGACGTCGACCTCGTAGGCCGATCCTGACGAGACGTTGACCCGTGCGGACACGCCGCCAGGGTAGGGCCGGGCTGACCTGCGTGCACCTGATTTTTCACGTGGGTTCGGCAGCTGCGCGAATATCCTTGCTGGCCAACGCCTTCGCGGCGCCGCACCTGAAGGCTTACGTCCTTGGCGGGGTTTCTGAGATTACATTGGGGGAGAAGCAATCCCACGGTATTCGGCGCACACCCCAACGCGGTGACGAGGGGTCGTCGGTCACCGCGTTGGGGTGCTGCCCTCGGGTGGAGCCTGGGACCCGCCTGAAGCGACGGTTTGGCCGTGCGCGGGTTCCTCGAGCGGGCCTGGAGGACGGCCCGGTAGATCTCGTCAGGCTCGCCGCGGCCGGCGGTCGGGTCTCGTGCGGCGGGCTAGCCGCTGCCCGCGGGCACTGACCCGGCCCAGGAAGGGCCAGCCGGAGGGCCGCATCTCACCTGAGTTCGCCGCCGGCACCACCACCCGCGACGGTGAATGCAGAGGTCAGCGGAGTGGTCATGGCGCCGCCGGCCGCGATGTCCTGGTTCACGGATGCGGCGACGACATCCGGCCTCAGGCTCTTGGTGCCGCCAGAGTCGGGCTCCAGCAACGCCTGGCCGCCGAACGTAAGGAAGGCTGCGGTGAGCGTTGCTCCGAGGAATGTGGCGCTGCTTGCTCTCAGCGAGACAGGTGCAGATTTCATGATCTCGATCCCCTCACACCGGTTCGGGCTGCCGACCCTTTCAGCGGCCCTGGTGTCTCAACTCTGCCGCCGTCGCCGGCGTTCGGGTATCCACCGGTCGGGTCGTTGAGGGGATGATTCGGGTGTCCACCGACTGGTGGACACCCGCGTGCCGGTGGAGGGCATCGACGTCCTTGGGCACTGCGCCGTGACGACGCCCCGGCAACGCACCGAGGTCTGCGACGACCAGGTGCATGCGGTGGCGATGGGAGCAGCGTTCAACGACAACCACGGCAGTGCTGACCGTGGTTGTCGGCCCGTCACGTCGGTGGCGGGGCGGAGCGGGTGCTACTGACTCGCGGTGGTCATGCCCTCATCCGCATTCGGGGACGAGACGAGGAACGCATCCTGGTCGCCGTCGCTGTCGAAGTTGCCCTGGGTGCCGTCGGAATCGACCACCTGATCGGGCGAGACTGTCAGATTCATGCCGTCAGCGTTCGCAACGGCACTGACACCCAGTCCCAGGCCGCCTAAGCCGGCGGCGAGACCGACAGCGGCTACGACCTTCGTTACGACGATGACCATGCTCGGGTATCGTGACACCCCCCAGAGACTGCTCCGGTTGCCTGGTACTCCCCAGTAGATTTGCTGGCGATTTGCTGTGGGTCGCATCGGCAGGCTGTGGCGGCGCACTGGTCACCTACTCGCAGCGCACATCGTCGATTTCCGCGCACAGCACGCGCGTAAGCCTAACTACTGACCGGAAAATCCGCTGGTCAGGACATGATTCTGGAGTGTCGCCTAGTCCAGGTAGTCGCGCA
>Ga0055451_10000025_pt1 | contig 45545 bp, 42 predicted proteins | sample China_Galinas_PW_3_FD_57745 | JGI IMG/M metagenome (GOLD analysis project Ga0055451, IMG submission 57745) | Wetland microbial communities from San Francisco Bay, California, USA, that impact long-term carbon sequestration - China_Galinas_PWB_D2 | ecosystem: Environmental > Aquatic > Marine >... | reverse complement strand
ATACACCAGTTGAGCCACCGTCATATGCACAAACAGTTAAAGTGCATGAGCTTGGCGCATTTAATTTTCCCAAGGCACAGACCATAACACTGTCTAATGGATTAAAAGTTTTATATCATCACAATCCTAATACACCAAAAATTGATGTAGCGCTGCAATTTAAGGCAAAGTCATTTTATGATCCACAAGAAAAGCAGGGCCTATATACCTTTATGGCAGATATGCTTACAGAGGGTACCAAAGAACATTCATCACAAGAGCTTGCAGATCTTATAGAATCTCGTGGCATGATGCTTTCTGCATATCCAGGTGGCATAGGTATGCGTATGATTAATGAAGATTTTTCTTTTGGTATGAGCATACTAGAAGAAATCCTAACCAAACCTTTATTTGACGCCAAACACATAGAAAAGGTCCGTGCACAAATCTTGGCTGATATCAAAAATTATTGGGATGAGCCGTGGAGCTTTTCTGCACAGTTAGTGCGTGAACAATTATATAAAAATCACCCGTATAGCAAAAATGCGCTTGGTCTTCAAGATACGATTGTGCGCATTAGTCAACAAGATTTGGTTGATTTTTATCATCAGGTAATTAGTCCATATGGTGCAACTATCGCAATTGTTGGGAACTTAAATGAGCTTGATATTAAACAAGAACTAGAAAAGGCTTTGGGCAAATGGCAAGGTAAAGAGGTTGCTCAAGTTGAATTTCCCCAATTAGTGCGTATAAGTGCTACAGAAGTTGATTACCCAATAAACCGTGATCAAGTTGTGTTGTGTTTTGCGGGAATCTCGGTAAATCGCAAAGATCCTGATTATGATAAACTGCTTTTATTTGACCAAATTTTTGGCGGCGGTGTACTTGGTTCTATGAGTTCGCGTTTATTTGAATTACGTGAACAATCGGGGTTATTTTATCGTATTAATGGTTCTTTGGTTGCCGGCGCAGATGAGCAGCCGGGTGCTGTATTAGTAAAAACTATTGTGTCTCTTGACAGATTGCCGGAGGCAGAAAAAGTGATTAAGCAGACTATAGATACGGTAGCAGACACGATTACTGAGCAAGATTTACAAGAAGCAAAACATGCATTACTAAATGCAACCATAGATCGCTTTGCATCCAATAGAGGTATGGCAGCAATGTTCTTATTCTTAGATAGATTTGGATTTCCATCAAATTATTTAGACAATAGGGCATTAGATCTTGATAAAGTTACGGTAGAAGATCTTAAAACTGCGGTTAAAAAAGTGCTTGGCACAGACAAGTTACTTACCTTGCGTGTTGGCCGTGTGGGTAGTATGCAAAAATAAGCATAAAATAGTTATATAAAGCAAAAGGCTCCATAAATATATGTGGGCCTTTTTTGTTGTATACTATTTGTGATAGCATAAAAAGGAAATCATATATAAATTAAAAAGGAAGCAATAATGAAAAGGGTAATGCTTATATATATCTTCTTGAGTTTTACATTGCATTCGATGGAGGACCAAGAAAAACTTTTTTTACCTAGAGATATTCCACTTAACAAATTAGCTTTGTTGTCTGCGCATGACTCTCATTGTTCATCTGCATATGGATGGCGCTATTGTCAGCAATTTGGCACTTTACGCGAACAATGGAATGCTGGTGCACGTTGGGCAAAAATAAATCTTATGTGGCGTACCTCAATGTCTTGGTTTCAGCAAATTCAGATGGAAAGGTCTGGTAAAGTTCCTACAAATAGACAAGCGCCATTTATTGCAGCTGGACATGAGCCAGATGCGGGAAACAATTGTTTGACGGCATCCTTGATTGTCAAAAAGGGAGAAGTACAACATGCAGCTTCTTATTTTCAAGAGTTGGCTGATTTGTTAAAAGAAAATGATCAGGATGTTTTTATACTATCTCTAGAGGATTATTTGCAATCTAATCGATCGGCAAAAAATGGAGCATTACAATTTACAGATCAGCAAGTGAGGGCCAAATTGCATCAAGAACTAAATTCAACTGGCCTTGCAGCGCATGCTTTTGTATTAGATGAATCATATTATCCTAAAGTTGATATGCGTACTAATAAATGGGTTTTTCCAGCGCCAGATTGGCCTACTATAGACCAGATGTGCAAAAAGCAAAAAAGGTTAATTATCATGGATGATGAGGTAAGGAATGCGCATAATTCCACAACTCTTTCATTTATTTACAATATTTTTCCCGGTTATAGTAGTAGTTGGGGATCTACGGTTAATAATCCAAACTACCATGATGGAGATGCATTCCCCTTCCAGTTTTCTCTCCCAGTTGATTATTGGTTAACTCCTTGGTTTAAAGTATTAATGTTTTTTGGACTCAAATCTTGGCTCAAAAAGCTAGGTGTAAATACAAAAATCGTTAATTTAGCGCCTCATGATTATCAAGCAATTCATACCGAACCCTCTGTATCTGATCGTATTAAGCGATTAGAGCAGGTTTATCAGAGCTTTTATAATGATGACTATAAGGTGCAAGTTGTTGATCGCGATTTTGTTACTGTTGGCACTCTGCTTGCGACTATTAATGCTATAAATCAAGAACGGGCAGATAGTTTTTATAACAACAAAAAATTGATGAAGAAAAAACAAAAGAAGCGATGACTTGTTATTTTCTTGCTCTATGCTAATAGTATTTGTACAATTTCATTATGCCCATTTCGATGCGCAATGCTAAGTGGTGATATCTTGAGCAACTGGATTGGCTTTGTAATCAAGAAGTACAACATTAGTCTAGTTGTACATTATATGGGTCATATACATTTGGATTAGCACCATGTTCAAGAAATATTTTTACTTCTTCTTCTGTCCAATATGTTGAATTGGATAGAGTATAACCATATTCATCTCTGATATTAAGATTGGCACCTTGTCTTACAAGTTCAATGATAGGTTCATGCTCCCATATTTTTGAAAGAGCATTATATAATTTTTGATCTAAAATAATTTGGCGTGCAATATCCCACATCAATTCTTCTGACAATCTAACTTCAGTTTTATAAGTTGGTTTTTTCTCAACAATGGCCGTCAAACTACTCTTGATTGGTAATAATATGATTGCAAAACTTTTTAAGCTTGGTGCATGGCGCGTATTTATGTACTTGCCGGCATACTCAGGCAGATGCCCAGATCTTTATGAAATATAGAGAGCGGCATTATTTTTTCTCGTCAAAAATAATGAAGCGGCAGATTGTCGCAATACAGATTGCTATGCCAAAAATGTAGCACCCTTGCATATAATAATTTTATATGCTCTATCGCGCGTTTCTTGTGCAATAGTATCGAGTTGTGCGGGTGAAGAAAGCTGTTTAAATTCATGCAGTGGCATGCTGTCAATATGTGCCGGTAGGCCAAACCGGAAATTGTATGTCGCCTATCAACTGTAAATTGTGAGCCGTGATTGTGTAGTTATTGGTTCATTGCTTGCAACTATTAATGCTATTAATCAAGAACGAGCAGATTCATTCATCAAAGATAGTTAGAAAATTATAGCCATAGATTATTTTATTCTGTTACATGTTTTTCAAGTATGTGTATAATTTCGGTATGCCCTTTTCTTCTGGCAAATTGTAAAGCTGTTTCTCCCAACCCGAAAGTCCTGCTAGTTTCAATATTGGGATTTATACCTAGTGGAAGGAGTGTATTAACCCAATCAATTTGACTATTTTCAATAGCTCTATGTAGAAAAGTCTTACCATTAACCCATTGATGATTAATATTAGCTCCATGTTTTACGAGTTCTATGAATAAATCAATAGCATTAGCATCATATGTATGAATTAATGCACTTGTTGTTGGGCTTGCACCTTTTGCAAGAAGAGCCCGCGCAAGTATAGTATTGTTATGTTGGCAGGCATATTCTAGCGGCATAAGGCTACACGTATAAAATTTTTGATTTGGTTCTGCTCCAAAATAAAGAAGTATTAGGGCAAGTTCAGTATTATTTTCTTGGCATGCTGTAGTTAGATATTTTTCTCTAAATCCATCAGTTTTATTGGGGTCAGCGCCTTGCCTTAATAAAGAAATAACTTTTGCTATATCTACAGGTTTATTTTTTAATCCCAATGCCTCATACATTTCACTAAGGAGTTGGCGATTTAATTTATCTATATGGTTATGTATTAGCACGCATATAGCCCTTGAGCATTTACTTGTATAATCGGGGTCTTTACCTTTTTTATTTTTAATAGTTGGATTAGCGCCTTGACTTAAAAGTTCACGCACCAAACCTTCATCATTATTTTTACATGCATAATGCAGGGGTGTATTGCCAAGATCATCTTGCTTATTTAAGTTTTCATCATAAGAAGATTTGCTTAATATCGGTGTGATTAAGTTAAAGATATCTTGTGGTATCCTTTGATTATGTTTAGCTGCAAGGTGAAGATCTTGTATAATCCCTTCTTTTTTTTGCTCTATTTTTTGTATTGTTTCATCTAGCAATTCTTGAGTAAAAGTAGGGTCATTTACAAGTATATTGACTATATCTGTATAGTTATTCTGACGTGCAAATGCTAACAGAGACTGATTATCTATTAATATATTTTTATCTATATTAGGGTGCATAAGAAGTGCTTGCACAATTGAAGGCAAGTTCATACGACATGCAATTGCTAATGGCGCATAGCCATAAGTCTCTTTGGCATTAGGGTTGGCATCAAAAGAAAGCAACAAGTTAACCATATCTAGATTATTGTACATACATGCGTAATTAAGTGGCTTTAATTTACTTCGATCTTGTGTGTGATGGTGAGCTCCATATTTAAGCAAGAGTTTGGCAGTTGCTATAATATTTTGATGAGTTGTAGGTTCTTTAGCTTTTAGTGTTCCCAGCATGGAACAAAGTAAGTTTAAAGCATGTTTATTGTCTAGGTTAACTATATTAACAGAGGCATCTGATTGCAAAAGAAATTCTGCCAGTTGGTAGTTACCTTGGGAAACAGCATAATGGAGAGCAGTATTACCCTGTTCATTTTGCATATTTTGGTTGGCGCCATCACGTATCGCATCACGGATATTCTGAGGGTCTATTTCTGATTCAACTTTTGAAAGTTCACCATATAATAAGTTGTCATGAAATTTTTTTGTTTGTGCAAAAGAATCTTTAATATGTTGCAAGATGCGTGTGTATTGTCTTTTTCGTGCTATAAGGAATGGTGTTTTTCCGTTATGATCCGGCACAAAAGGATTGGCATGATGTTCAAGTAGTATGTGTACTAATTCTATGTTTTCAAGTTCGCATGCAACGTGTAGAGCTGTTTGACCGGAATCATCATATGATAGGTTGGGGTTAATACCTAGTTGTAGTAATGCAGCTGTCTTTGGGGTATTGCCTTTTGTATATGCATTATAAAACTGAGATTCAATATTAGTTTGTTGTGTCTGGGCATCATGCTGAAGGAGCAATCTTATAACATCCGGATTGATGCGATCTGCATTTATTATGCAATCAAGAGGTGTTTGGCCTTGGAGATTTAGTGTGTTAGGATCAGCGTTATATTCAAAAAGCATATGTGCGCTATCAACACTTGTAACTACATGGAGTGCCCTATTGCCATGAGCATCTTGCATATTTGGATCTACTCCATGTTCAAGCAGCATTTTTACTATACTATCTTGCCCTCGTTGGCAGGCAGTATGCAAGAGAAAGTTGCCTTTTGGATCAGGCATAGTAGCATTAGCTTTGTGTTGCAAAAGCATAAGTAAAGCTTCTGGTTGATTTTCTTTATAAGTGCGCCAAAGAGGTGTTAGCCCCCCATTATCTGGGATATTAGGGTCTGCATCATTATCAAGCAACAATTTCAGGAGCTCTATATTAGATGGATTATCCATCATTAAAATATTCAGAGGTGGGTTGGGGTAAAAATGTCGTCCAGATGATTTTGTGCGGCATATGAAATTAACAAGTGCACCACATTCAATAAGCAAGCGAGCAAGTTCAATGTTGCCTGTTCTTGTGGCATATATTAAAGCTGTAGTACATTGAGGTGTATATGTATCAGGGGCAGCACCATCCACTAATAAAGAGGTAATAACTTTTGGATCTATTACTATTTCCCTATCAAAATAGTTTGAAAGTTCTCCATACAATTTTTGAGTAGCAGTTATTTGATCACATATATCTTGTGGCAATTGAGTTTCAAAAGTATTGGTTGGTTTATGAGGTACTATATGGCCGACAAATTGCTCTTGATTTTCGATAATGTAGTTAATACAGAGTGTCTTTAGACTTGGGATAGTACTTGTATTATGCACAGGCCGGGCTGGTTTATGGACTGAAGCCGATTCTACTATTTGGCTCCAAGGGTGTTTCATACCAAGAAGTGGCATGCTCATGTACACAGGAAAAATTAGATATAATAACCTCTTCATTTTAAGCCTCTATTGCTAGGACTTTATACTATATTTTAGCTACTTTTAGTAGCTTTAGTATAGCAAAATAGTGAGGGCGTGCAAATACATGAAAAGGCTAAAAGTGCCTAGAGTAGCTACAAAATTAGTCCTATACCTGTATTTTTTGTAGCGCGGCAATAGAAGTGGCCAACTTTTCTTGTTCGGCTTGGTTTAAAGGTACTTCTAATACTCGCTCAATACCCTTTTTACCCAGAATGGCAGGCACACTCAAGCATATACCTAAGTTTTCATGAAATACAGAGAGCGGCATGATTTTTTTCTCATCAAAGATAATGGAGCGGCAAATTGCTGAAACACAGGTTGCTATGCCAAAAAATGTAGCGCCTTTGCATGCAATAATTTCATACGCTCTATCGCGTGTTTCTTGCGCAATGGCATTAAGCTGTGCGGGTGAAGAAAGCTGTTTGAATTTATGTAATGGCGTGCCATCAATATGTGCAGTAGACCATACAGGGAATTGTGTATCACCATGTTCTCCCAAAATGTATGCGTGTACAGACTCCGGCGCAACTCCAACCCTTTCTGCGATAATTACTTGCAAGCGTTGTGAATCTAAAAATGTACCAGTGCCAAATACTTGAGCTCGTGGCAAATTAAGTTCTTTTTGTGCGCATAAGGTAAGCACGTCAAGTGGATTGGTGACTATAACCACAATAGCATCTTGTTGCAATGGTTGTATTTGAGCAATAATACTACTAAGTACTTTGCGATTAGTTGTAATAAGCTCAATTCTACTTTGTCCAGGTTTTTGGCGTGAGCCGGCTGCTATAATAATAATGTCTGCTTGTTGCGCATCTGTAGCAGTGCCGCTATGTATACGTGATGTGGCAGAAAAACCAAGCACATCAGAAAGATCAAGCACTTCTCCGCGACAGCGGTCTTTATCTATGTCTATTAATATAATTTCTGTAACTATGTTATGCAACATTAATGCATAGGCAGCTGTGGCGCCAACAGATCCGGCACCAATAATAGCAACTTTAGTAGGCTTCATACATTATCCTTTTATTTACATCATAAGTTGTACTGATTACACTAAAAGCTATTAACATAAATCAAGATTTGTAATTACTTTGAATATCATCATGAAATTAAGCACGCAAGAGATTCATTCTTTTCAACAATTTATTTGGGATTTTTATTATACCCAGGGTCGTGATTTTGCATGGCGTAATGTAGATGATCCGTATCATGTTGTAGTATCAGAGATTATGTTGCAACAAACGCAAACATATCGTGTTGTGCCCAAGTATGAGCAGTTTATAGAATTGTTTCCTGATTTTAGTACGCTTGCACATGCACCACTGCGTTACGTGCTTTCTGCATGGCAAGGACTTGGTTATAATCGCCGCGGTATGTACTTGCAACAAATAGCACAACGAGTAATGCAAGAATTTCATGGTAAACTTCCAAGTGATCCGGAAATTTTACAAACATTTCCCGGAATTGGGCTTAACACGGCCGGTTCTATTTGTGCATTTGCGTTCAACAAGCCAGTTATATTTATAGAAACAAATATTCGCACAGTTTTTTTGCACACTTTTTTTAAAGATGTTATACAAGTGCATGACAAAGAGTTGTTGCCGCTTATTGCATCTACACTTGATCATGAGAACCCACGTGAATGGTATTATGCATTAATGGATTATGGGGTGTTGCTCAAACGGTTGTATCCAAACCCAAGTCGTAAAAGCAAACATCATATTACACAAAGCAAGTTTGAGGGCTCTGACCGCCAAATACGTGGTAAAATTATTAAAGTTCTGACCGAACAACAGTGCTTGATGTATGGTCAACTGCTTGCATATATCAATAAAGAACCCGAGCGTGTGCAGCGTATTGTGCAGCAATTATGTGCAGACGGCTTGATACAAAAAGAAGATGAGCGCTTATATATTTAGCTGTGCCTGCATCTCATGTGCCAACTCAGTGTAATTATAGGTTTTCAAGCGTGAAACAAGTGCATATTTAAATTCTGGTGAAAACTGTTCAGAACAATGATTGCGGCAGAATTTAGTAAGGCGACTAATTCTTTTGAGATCGAGTAAATGAGTAAAAATTCTATCAAATAGAACTTCTTGTATAGATCCATAACTAGCCTCTTCCCAAATAGACAAGCTATTTTTCCCGGAAAGCCCATATGGGTAATGAATATCTCGTGTTGCGAGTATGTTATATTTTGGATGCCATGTAAGTGATGTTATTCGTTTTGGTAAATACAAAGGAGAGTTCACGCTAGACTGAATACAATCAATTATATCTTGAGGAGAAAATATTTGTGCATTATTATTACTCAAAAATGCAAGATGGCTGTTATTTCTATTCCAGTGCAAAAATGTGGAAATAAATATATTATTATGTAGGCCAATATTAAGTGAGGTACAGGAATCATTTTTTAGGTTCCATAAAAAAATAGATTCCTCTGCATTGCTTATAGCAACAAGTTGTTTATTTGGTAGAACATCAAGTGAAGAGATTGATTTGTGTATGTTTTTTCTTTTGGTTTCTGCAAAAGATCCATTATTGCATTGCCATATGCGCGCTGTTTGGTCAAATGAGCCTGAAACAAACGTATCATTATTGATATATTTAAGTGCTGTTATTTTGCTATCATGGCCACTAAGTTCTTGTATCGGTTGCTCGAATAATTTATGCTCATAATCCCATACACGTATTACTCTATCATCTCCAGCAGAAATCATATGGGTACCATCAGGGGAAAAGCATAAGGTGTGTATATTGCCATTATGAGCAGGCCAAGAATTAACTTCTTTTTGTTCTTTAAGGTTAAATATTTTGATATTACCATTCTTGGTAACAACTAATAATCGATTGTTGGGATCAAACATAATAAAATTAATTTGATGTATGAGGTGTGAAAGATTTATTTGAGTCGTATGTTTATTAGTGTCTATATCCCATTTATTTATTACGCAGTATCTATTTGGACCATAAACCGTATAGGCAAGATAGGTCCCACACGTACTCCAACAAATATGTTCCAGATGATTTGCATTGGTATATTTTTTACAATATGTACACCAAAAAGGGTGAATATTATATAAATCAGCACATTTCATAGCTATTTTTTTATGGGCTTCTGGTGTTGTGTAGGCAAGTAAGTTGCTTGCTAAAGCAGAAAGAGATTTAAAATTTTCTTCTGTTACAATCTTATATTTTTTTTCTAGTTTGTTGCATATATGCTTGGTAGCTACATGGGCTGCATAGGTACTTAACAATGGCACAGTACATTCCATAGCTAGGAGGCTACTTGTATACAGTGTAATAATAAGATACAAGATCCGCATAATGTCTCCTTGTATCAAAGTAGTTATAATTTTTTCAGAAATGCACGTGCCACTTTTTCATGCTCTTTGAGTTTTGTTTTTTTCATCTTGTACAGTGCATTCATAGTCAGGCGCATGCGTGGATTTTTAGTAAACACACGCTGATGTTTGTGTAGAAAGTTCCAATACAAACCATCCCAGATAGCGGCCCAATTGCCCTTTTTATAGTCACTCATTTTGCGTATATAATTTGAGCTTGAACAATATGGCTTGGTTGTCATAATTCCATGGTCTGCATATTGGCTCATGCCATATACATTAGGTACCATTACCCAGTCATATGCATCAATAAAGAGCTCTGTAAACCAGGTATATACTTGATTAGGGTCTATTTCGCAAAGTAGCATAAAATTGCCGAGTACCATGAGACGTTCAATATGATGCGCATAAGCAGTTTGTAAAACTTTTTCTATGGTAACATCTATGGGTTCTATACCCGTCTTTGCTTTCCAAAAAGATTTTGGTAGTTTGCGCGTATGTTCAAAATAATTTGATTTTTTTTGATCCTTGCCACGGAGTAAATAGACGGCACGTACAAATTCTCGCCAGCCAATAATTTGTCTGATGAATCCTTCAGTAGAGTTGATTGGTACATGATGTTTGCCGGCGTATAGCAAGGTAGTTGCAATTACATAATCCGGTGTTAGTAATCCAATATTTAATAATGGCGAAAGTACGGAGTGAAACAAAAAATGTTCATCTTGTACAATTGCATCTTGGTAAGGGCCAAATAGTTTAAAGCGATGTTCCAAAAAATCATCAAGCCATTTTTTTGCCTGATCAAAGGTAGTTGGATAGATAAAATGCTCGGTAGAGCCATAATTTTTAGGAAAGTTTGTATTAATGTATTCAATTGCTTCAGTAACGTACTTATTGGTATGTGCTTTGCTTATGTGGGGAATCTCTACATTGCTTGGTAAAGGTTTTCTGTTTTGTGCATCAAAACTCCACTTACCTCCTACCGGTTTGCCATTTTTTATGAGAATATCTAAGTTCTTGCGCTGTGTGATATAAAATGACTGCATCAAAAAACGTTCTTTGCCTTCATACTCAAATTCTATCCAATCAGCTTCGGTTAAAAACATAGGTGTTTCATAGATATTAAGGACGATATTTACTTGGTGTACCTGTTCTTTAATTGTTGCTTCAAGGTCATGGTCTATGACGTCGGTCATATGTATGTGTGTGATACCGTCTTTTTGCAAATGTTTTATAAAATTTTTTGCCTCTTTATATGCAAGGTAGGTAACATTATATTTTTTCTTTACTAAAAAATCATAATACATGCGCATAGTAGCACGATGCAGCACCAACTTTTGTTTATGAAAGGTAAAGTCAGTAAAAAAACGGGGATGTTCAAGCAAAAAAATTTTTCTTTTTTTATCCAATGCCGGATGACATTCAAATAATTGATGCGGAAAGATTACAATTGCATCATTATTCATGATTTGACCTTTTTATATAACAATTTTGCCTTTTTACTTTCAATTGCATGGTCTACTATTGGGCGTGGATATTGCTTGATAGCCAGGTGTTTTTCTTGGTACCAGGTATGAATAACTTTGGTTGGTATATCTTTTAATTCAGGTATCCATCGTTGTATGTATGTACAATCCTTATCAAATTTTTTTTGTTGTAGCCATGGATTAAAAATACGAAAATATGGTTGCGCATCGCAACCGGTAGAAGCAGACCATTGCCAATTGCCGTTATTTACGGCCGGATCGTAATCAACTAATTGTTGTGCAAAATATTTTTCTCCCCAGAGCCAATTAATATGTAGGTCTTTAGTTAAAAAAGATGCGACAATCATGCGTACGCGGTTATGCATAAAGCCGGTTGTATTAAGTTGGCGCATGCCGGCATCAACAATAGGAAAGCCAGTTTTACCGGTGCACCATGCATCAAAATGGGTTTTGCTTTTTGACCACCATAAGTTTTTATATTTTGCATGGTATGGTTGTCCAAATACAAATGGCGAGTGGTATGCAACATGGGTAAAAAAATCTCGCCAATATAGTTGGCGCAAAAGTGGATGGCGCATGCCTAATTGCTTTTGTATTGCATAAAAAGTTTGGCGAATAGATACACACCCAAATTTTAAATATGCAGAAAGATTGGTAGTTGATAGTGCGGGGATGTCCCTTGTCTCTGTATAATGTTTATATTGTTTGAGCGATCCAAGAATCTTATTCCCGGCTGTGGTACCACCGTGCACATGGAGTTTTTTATTTTCTTTTTTAACTAGCTGTTTAAATATGGTAAATGATAGTTCTCCGGTAATTTTTTTTATTGCAAAATGTGCCGTGCGTATTGTGTGTGGCTTAGTTACCTGATGGCGTGAAGCATTTTTATAAAAAGCAGAAAAGATGGAATAAGGTGTATTTTTTCCGGTTAATATTTCTTCCGGTTCGGACAATAGCAGATCATTGTATTGGCAGTAATCAATATCATGTTGTCTACATAATTTTGCAATGGCCTTATCCCGCTTAAGGCTGAACGGGGTATAGTCTCTATTTAAGAATAATGCATCAAAATTCTCTTGCTTGATAAGGCGTTTTACAACTACCTCTGCGTGCCCTTTAAATAGATACAGTTTGCCGTTTTTATTTTTAAGTTGTTTCGCTAAATCCTGTAATGATTTAACCATAAACTGTATTGCATTTTGACTACGGAATTTATTTCCAGAGCCAATTTGACGTGGATCAAATATAAAACAGGTAGTAACTGATTTCGATTTTTTTAACGCTGCAACAAGGCCAGTGTTATCTTGTAATCGCAAGTCGCGTCTGAAAACAAATAAACTTTTTTCATATGGCTTTGTTGACATACTACTCCTTTTCTTGGATCGTAACATGGGCACGATATGTATTGCAACAGCTCATATAATCTTGCTTTTCTATGAATGTACTTGCTAGGATTTAATAAAAATACTGGAACTATATATGAAAATAAAAATAAACTATATTGTTATACCATTGTTGATTATTACAGTAGGTTCATTAGGTGCTTTGATTACAGGTTATGGTATGGAATGGTATGCAACTATACAGTTACCACCTTATACGCCATCGAGCACCTTTATATCTTGGATGTGGCGCATTATTTATTTAATGATTACTACATCTATTTTGATTATATTCAATAAACTAAATCGTGATTGGCGTTTTTACTCAGTAATTAACTTGTTTATTACCAATGGATTATTAAATATATTATGGTCGTATCTATTTTTTAATCAGCATATGATAGGTGCATCAACGTTAGTTGCTTTATTGTTGGTAATTACCGTTTATCTGCTGATTTGGCTAATATGGCCACAATCTAGAACTGCTGCATTGTTATTAGTGTTATATGCAGGTTGGATAACATTTGCAAGTTATCTTAATTATGTAATATTGCTGCTTAATTAATATTACTTGAAGGTCATATTTTTAAGTTCTTGCACGTATTTTTCTAAATCGTTTGATAAATTATCAAGGTATGTTTTATATGCTGCATCATGTGCTGCATCTTTTGCATGTTTTTCTACAAACCAAAGTAAGCTGCTTAACTTATGCAATATTTTAACTTTGTCATATATCATGTTTTCGAGTGTTTTTGCCATTGTTTTCCCCTTTTTTTATATATTATCTAGGATTCTTTCCCATGTAATTTGTTCTAACAATGCGTAACTTGATGAGCTTGTAGAAGCTTGTTTATGTTCAACAATATTAACAAGATCTTCCCATTTTTGTATTTCATTTTCAGTTTCTTGTTCAGATTTTTGCCTAATTAATTTACGTTCATTATTGTGCTTTATGTACATTGCATTCCATACATATCGCGCATCATTTGGCAGTATAAGCCTTTTCCTTTTTTTTGGTTCGGGCAAAATTGTATTACCTACTTTTTTTATTTTATATATTGGCCCTATTGTATGTCCATGATTATCAATAATGTTGTCTTTAAAGTGTTCTATTTCAATAGTACGTTCTAGATATTTATGCATATCTTTCCATGAATTATTTTTGTCTTTGTAGCAATAAAATATTGCAAAGGTACATAATCCCCATGGAGTTAAAATTGCATGAGGGAAGTACTCATATAGGCATAAAAATAACCCCTGCTGAGTTTGATGTTCATATGGATTTATAGAGATTTCGTTATAGTCTTGCGATGTTTCAACAAGTGAACTATTTAATATGCGTGTGATAATTTGTTGTAGTGCACAGAATGTTGCATAGTCTTGCATAGAAAATTGCTCAGCAGGCTTTCCGGGTGATGGTGACGAAGGATGTTTTTCCATGCCGCCAAGCAGGCTAAATGCACAAGTAATAAGCAAAATTGAATATTTCATATTGCTATACTTTTTTAATTTTAATGTAACTTAATTGCATATGGGAATGCAAGCATTCTCGTTTATTGGAATATATTTACCAAAAAACGTGGCGAACCCTTACGAGGGCTACTATTATCGCTACGGGGACTGCTTATGTTACTGCGCGGACTACTTGCGTTGCTATCAGTACGTGGGCTTTCTTCCTCTGGGTGATGAGGGCTATTTTTTTTAATTTTTTTACGCGGGCTACTTGTAGAGCGTTTTATTTGTATGTGTTGATTCTGTGAGGATTCAGAGTTCGATGTAATTGCATAAGCATTATTTTCTTTACAGAATTGTGCATACATTGCATGCCATTGTGACAAAGAAAACAAAGCCTTATTTTTTAATGTTGGAACAGATATAGTTTTATCTGAAGTAGTACGAATTTTTTTCACCTTGTAGACTGGCCCAAAACTGGCAAAAGAAGGTGATGTTGGTTTTTTGTATGACTGAACGATCTTAAAATCTATTCGCATACGTATGTACTCAAGCAATATTCCCGACGATAAACAAGGTGCAGTTGGTCTCGTTTTATTATTCCATAATTTCCAATTACCCCATGGGAGCCATATCCCGGCCGGTATATCATCTTCAAAATAGAAATAGATGGTTTTAATAGATTGTTGTGTGGCTTCATGAGATTTAATTTGGTTTTGTGCAATAGGCAAATTATCCCGAGATTGAAAGCTATTACGCATGATAGATGCAAGTTTTTGAGCACAACAAAACAATTTATACTCTTCTGATGAATATTTTGCATTAGAATTTTTTGAGAGCAATGCATGTGCACTTGTAGAACGCTTTCTGGTATGGGTTCTTTGTGTAGGCTTTTCTAATTCCATACAAAATAATGATGTTGAGCTTAATAGAATTAGATGTAATAATTTTTTAATCATGCAAAATTTTTTTAAACTTATAGGGTTTTTTATTGGGTTTATGTAATGGTTTAAGAAGTATGAGTATGTGCATAGGAACTATAAGATTTTTATATGCATTCCATATGAACCTGATTTGCTTCTTTTTTAATATTCTGTGTAGGAGATTTTTGTTTTTTTAATTATGTAATAAGGCTGTGTGTTTTTTCACAATACTCTTTACGGTATTTAAGCACCTCTTGTTTTGCACTCTCTTTATTTTCATTGTCATCATATATTAGTTTATTTTTTACCTCTTTTATTTTTTGCTTAACGCCTTCACAATAGATATCCTTTTTTTAAAAAAGCATTTTTTATTGTAAATATTTTTTGAGCAATTCTTGAATAACTTTGGGATCACCCTTGCCTTGTGTGAGTTTCATAGCTTGGCCAACAAAGAATCCAAATAAGCGCTCTTTGCCTGATTTATATTCTGCTGCTTGTTCTGGGTTGTTTGCAACTAATTCTTTTATGATAGACTCAAGCTCTTCAGAAGATCCGATTTGTTCGAGCCCTTTATCCTTGACAATTTTTGCAGGATTACCACCAGTTTGAGCTACAATAGCAAAAACTTCTTTTGCAGCATGATTATTAATGGTGCCTTGTTCAAGTAAATCAACAATGGCAGCTAATTTTTCTGGCGTAACTTTACATTGAATCAATTCAATTTTTTGTTCTTTGAGGTATCCCATCACATCACGCAAGATCCAATTGATGAGCTGTTTGCTTTGGGTATATTTGGTTATTTCATCATAGTAGTTAGCTAGTTCAAGATCATCTACTAAAATATCAGCCTCATACGGCGTGAGACCTTGTTTACAAAAACGTTCAAACTTTTCATGTGGGAGTTCTGGTAATAATTTTTTAACACGTGCAATCCATGCCTCATTTACTTCTACAATAGGCAAATCTGGATCCGGCAAATAACGGTAATCAGCAGCTTCTTCTTTTGAACGCATTAATACCGTTTTTTTATTTTTAGTATCCCACAGTCGTGTTTCTTGTTTGATAGTGTCACCATTTTCTAAAATATCTATGTGACGTGCAATCTCATATTCAATAGCATCACTAATAAATTTAAATGAATTGATATTTTTTAGTTCGCATCGCGTGCCAAATTCGGTAGCGCCTTTTTTGCGGATTGAGATATTAGTATCTGCACGGAATGCACCTTCTTCCATGTTGCCGGTGCAGATGCCTAAATATTGTACTATAGCGCGTAATGTTTTTAAGTATGTTTTAACTTCTTCTGCACTTGAAATATCTGGGTGAGTTACAATTTCTAAAAGCGGCGTTCCAGCACGATTTAAATCGACAAAACTTTCATCACTTTCTGCGGCATGAATATTTTTACCTGCATCCTCTTCGATATGGATACGCATTAATCGTATTTTTTTAATAGTATTATCTTCAAGGCGAATTTGTACATAGCCGTTGGTACAGATAGGTTCATAGTTTTGTGTGATCTGGTAGTTTTTTGGTAAATCGGGGTAAAAATAATGTTTACGATCAAATGTTGATTTTTCTGCAATTTCACAATTGGTTGCGAGCCCGGCAAGAATAGCATAATCAACTACTTTTTTATTAAGGACCGGTAATACTCCTGGATGTCCGGCACAGATATGGCAAATGTGGGAGTTTGGATCTTTACTTACCCCATTTTTACTTGCGCAGAAAATTTTACTTTTGGTGGTAAGTTGGACATGAGTTTCCATGCCTATGGTAACTTCATATTCAGGGTATTGATCGATAATGGATCCTGTTTTTGCCATGCATATACCTTTCGCCAGACAATAACAACACGTTACATGCAAAAATTATAATATCTTTAAGATATCATTTTTTTTCGATTTTGTATGCATTAAGCGCAAGTTTTTCATTGCTAGCGAGGGTAATTTTGACATGATTAGCTTTTTCTAAATCTAGAATTGCATTGTACTCAGTAGAGGATATGTAATTAAAGAGTTTTGGATTTACCTCAAGCGTAACGGTGGTTGCATTTTTGAATGTAGCAAGGGCTTGTTTAAGGGCACGTAAGATAAAATAGCATTCTGTTTGTACCGATTTAACAAAACCGGTTCCTTTGCAGCATGAACAATCATGTGTCAATTGCTGAATTAAGGTTTTGCCGGAACGTTTACGCGTCATCTGTACAAGACCAAACTCAGATATTTTGAGTAGCACTGATTGGAATTTATCCTGTTCGCGTAATGTTTTTTCAAAAAATCTAGAAAGCTTTTGCTTATTAGCTGAGGTGGCCATATCAATAAAATCTATGATAATCAAACCACCGATGTTACGTAACTTAAGTTGGCGAACAATTTCTTCTGCTGCCTCAAGATTGGTTTGCAGAATAGTTTCTTCCATATTTTTTTTGCCGATAAATTTGCCTGTGTTTACGTCAACAACCGTCATAGCTTCGGTAGATTCGATAATGAGTGATCCACCAGATTTGAGCGGCACTTTTTTATCAAGAGCTTGTTCTATCTGTTTTTCAATTTCATAGTGCTCAAAAATGCCACGTTCACCAGAATACAATTTAATTTTACTATTGTATTCCGGCGCAATTGCTTTAACAAAATTATATATATCGCGCTGATTTTGTTTGTTATCCGTGATAATTTCTTCTACATCTTCATCAAGGTGGTCTCTGATAATTTGCAGTGGAAGTGCTATATCTTCATGTAATTTTGCAAAGGTATTTTTTTCTGATTTATTAAATGCTTGGTCAATCTCTTGCCACATGTCGACCAAGTACTTTAAATCTTTAATAATTTCTTTTTCTCCGCGACCTTCTGAGGTAGTTCGGATAATAGCGCCCATACCTTCTGGTAGATGAGTGCGTACAATTTCTTTGAGTCTACTGCGCTCTTCACGTTCAGCAATTTTTTTAGAAACTCCTATGCGTGGAATGTTAGGCATTAAGACAATAAATCTTCCAGGCAAGGTATAGCAGGTAGTGAGTTTAGCCCCTTTTTCATAAATAGGCTCTTTACTCACTTGTACGAGCACCTCATCTCCTTCTTTGAAGATTTTGCTAATGTCTATTTTTTGACGTGTTTTACGCTGCTCAGTGCTTTCTTCGCCATCTTCTTCGAGCTGCAAGTTTTTGCTCATTTCTGATATGGCCAGCTCGCGGTCTACTTCTGAGATATGTAAAAATCCGGCCTTATTTTGGCCAATTTCCACAAAAGCGGTTTGAATCCCAGGTAATACTTTGAGGATGATGCCCTTAAAGAATGCACGTTCAAGGGTTTGTTGTGCATGGGCAGAGAAGTATAGGTTTTGCAACTTCCCGTCCCTGATGATAGCTATCCGTGTTTGCCACGGATTATCGTTGATTATAATTTTTTTCATACGCCCTTTGGTGTGATGAACTGATTATGTATATATAATAATTTTTATTCCCACTCTCTCTATCTTAAATATACTGGATATGATCAAGAAAAGGTAGCAAATTACGCAAAAATGTGATAAATTCGCCTGGGCTAACAAAAAAGATCAATGAAGTTTCAAAAAGAAAGGGTGGATTTATGAAAAAAGAGATGCTTGTCTTACTAATCGCATTATTTGGTTTATCTGGCTGTGGAATCAAGAAAAAAGGAACCAAGCCGGTTAAAGTATCTACCCAAACAGAAATAGATATTCCTCTAGCAGATGATAGTATTCGTAGCTTCTTTGATGATGAAGTAGGCGAATTTACGCTTATGGAAGAAGAAACGCCGGACCTAGAAACTGCCGCAGACATTGGCTATGGTGATGAGTTTGCTTGGGCGGATGAAGAGGCTTTTGAAGGTGCCAAGGTAGTGTACTTTGATTTTGATAGATACTCAGTGCGTAAAGACCAAGAAGAGGCATTAGTGCATGACCTTTCTTATGTACAAGCCGAGCTCAAAAAAGCAGCAAAAGAAGGTATTGAGCCAACCGTAGTAGTAGAAGGCCACGCATGCCACTCTGCAGGATCTGCAGTCTATAACTTAGCATTGTCAGAAAAACGAGCAAAAGTTGTGGCTAACCGATTTGCATCAGAAGGCTTGGCAGTCAAAACCGTGGGACGAGGTGCAGAAGTGCCGGCAGTGATTGGTGGAAAAAAAGTAACCGGTGACCGTGTAGCGCAAGCGAAGAACCGTCGTGTTGAGGTTAAATTAGTTTATAGTTAATAGTTAAAACTTATATAAGATAAAAAAGCTCTTTGCTTAGTTAAAATAGCTAGGCAAAGAGCTTTTTTATCTATATAAGTAGATTTGCTACAAGATTTTTTATTTTATAGGGAGTGGATTTCTTCTTTACCTGTGTTAGATTATGCCGTATATGTGCCTGATTTTTTGGCTGAAGCATTTTCTCTAGTAGTGCCGGGGTGTCAGCATAATTATGTATAGATTGTCCCAGGTCATACTGTTTTACAAAGGTATGATTCAGACGCTCCCAGCGCAATATGGTGCTTGTAGCATCAAGAAGCATGGGTAGGTTGCTATAGATGGCCTCACATACGCTCATAGAGCCGGATTTTATAATGCCGACATCGGCAATAGTCATAAGATCTGCTATGTGCTGAGTGAATCCAAAAATGGTGATACTGATATGGGCAGGTAAAGGCACGGATTCTATATCTATCCGCGCTTTATGATTTCTGCCAAGCACAACCAGAATATGCAAAGGTGTTTGTACTTTAATCAGTTGTTGCAAATATCTATAGCTTGCATATGATCCGGCAGCACCCATGAGGAGTAATACTACTGGTTTGTGGAGTGGTACGTGATATCGTTGTTTTATAGCGTTTATATTTTTTTGTGTAAAAAAATCTGAACGAACTAAAGCGCCAACTACACTTACCTGATTTGGTGGTATATCTGCCGGAGTTAATGTATTTTTTATTAATTCACTTGCAAATGGCAAGCCGATCCTAAAATGGGTATAATCCGGGTTTCTAAAATTGTATATAAATGTAGTTGTATCCAAGTCTGTTGGTAGTAATAAAAAAGGAATATCCGCTCGTTGTGCTACTTGTAAAAAAATATTGTTAAGAAAGGGGATTACCGAAATAATAAGATCAGTTTTTTCTTGTTGTATAAATCTATATACAGCATTGGTGATGGGGCGTTGAAATAATTTTATATATATACTGCCAATAAAATAGATGGCATTGAGCAAGCGGTTCCACCTGCCTGCGATAAAAAAATTATATACCTGTTCACTGGTTATTGTGCCAAAGGAGAACCAATAACTTGGATCATATTTTTTGAGTATCTCAGCAAAAATATAGCTTGTGCCCAGATCATATGTATCATGCAAATATTCATGTAATGCTTTGGCAGCAGCAACGTGCCCCCCACCGCCGAAGCATGAAAAGATAATAATTTTTTTCTTCATACACACCCCTCTACTTCATTAATGATAGCAGGTTAGCAAGATGCCGGACAAGAGATTAGGTAGTAATGGACTATTTTGGAGTTGATGGCTGGTTATATTGCAAGAGCAAAGCAATAATTGCATCCCAGTCAATATGCGAGAGATTATTTTGCAATTTAAGATATTCTGCATATTCTAAACAATTTTTAAAATAACCATCTATGCGTGCACTTGCATGTATATCAGCACCGGCTTCAAGCAATAGACGAATGTTGTTTAGTATGCCTGTATGAATTGCGAGATGGAGTGGCGTCATGCCGCTGGATTCTTTGGCAGCATGATTAAGATCTTCTGGATGTTGTTTCATTTTATCAAGGATATAACCTATTAAATTGGATGAGCCATGCGTGACAATATGCATGAGCGGGCTAAAGCCGGTATCAGGTTTAGGGCGAATATCGGCTCCATGTGCTATGAGTAACTCCATCATGGGCAGATTAGCACTTTGCGCTGCTTTCATGAGAGGGGTTAGATGATCTACTGTTTGTTCTATGTCTGCACCATTATGAATGAGCAGTGCAGCTGTTAAAATATGTGCAGGCGTTTTGGATTCATTACTGATGGCATGCATAAGTGGTGAATATGTTGTGTAATAAGATTGATACCATTCTGGCTTAGCATGATTATATTGGGTTATGTGTTGTACACTCCAAAAATTAGGAAATGTACTCACGCAGTGCTTATATGGGATGGTTAATAAAAATTTATAGAGTCCTTTGCGGGCAGCTAATAAAAGAGGGACCAACTTTTTTTCTTTATGATATATTGGCATAGCTTCATTATTATATCGAGAGTGTACCCCTTTTCTTTTTATCCACTTTTCAAATATTTCTACTTTTAGTGTTGTATAAGTAACAATGTCATTTATATCAAGCCATGTATTGAGGTATTCATATAATACTGATAACTCATTGCGATCTTGTTGTGTAATGACTGCTAATTTTTCTAGTGATAATGCATGCTGCAATACATAATTTATAAATGTTGCTTTGATTAGTGCAGTATGATTGCTGGTGCCAAGATATCTAAATATAATAGGTGCTGCCCAGAGATAGAGCTGAGAATTAGTTATACAAGCAAGCATTTCAGTGCAATTGGTTGTTTGTTCTATGGCATGTAAAACTGCCTGAAATGGTTCTGTATCAAGAGCAGGTGATATGGCAAGTTCTTTAAGTTTAAGATGAGAAGGCTTAGGGATTTCTTCTTGTTCGAGTTCTTCTTCCGAGTATATATAGGAATTTTGTATACATTCCATGCTTGTTGCACGGGGCATATAAAAAACTGTGTATGCAAATAGAAGAAGATGTATATACATAGTTATGTATCAAGTAAGGCTTGTACTAATGTTTGTATTTCTTTACTAAATTTTTTCTTTTCTAGAGCATGCATCTTTTTTTTCATGTCAGCAAGCATCTGAGGGTGCGATAATAGTTCATTCACGAGTAAATGTATCTCGCGATAGCGTGTAATACAATCACCAATTTCTTGTTCATCAGTAAATATATGATTAAACTTTTCCCATTTTATGGCAGTACCGGTCGCATCTAATAATATAGGTAGATTTTTGTAAAGTGCTTCACAATAGGTAACCGTACCGGATTTAATAATTCCTAAATCTGCTACTGCCATTAAATCACCAACTTGATTGGTAAACCCAACAACCGTTATACTTATGTGTTCAGGTAATGCGATTGCTTCAATCTTAGGGCGTAATTTTTCATTTTTACCGAGTACCACTACAAGATGACATGGCTTAGTAACATGTGAAAGTTCCTGTACAAATGTATGCAGCATATCTGATCCTTGTGCGCCCATCAATAATAAGATAACCGGTTTATTGTATGGAATATCAAAGCTTTTTTTGATATGCAGATGGTTTGGACGTGTAAAGAAGTTTTTGCGTATCGGAAAACCAATAACAGAGATCTGTTCTTTATTAATATTGCTTGATTCAATTTTTTTTAAAATATCTTCATGATCAAATGCGAGACCAAGGTGGAATTTATCATAATTAGGCTTGCGGATATTTTGTACAAAGGTAGTTGGATCAAGATCAGTTGGAATAAGTAAGAATGGAATTTGTAGTTGCTTTGCAGCTGCAAGTATTGCATGATTTACTACCGGTACCACAGATATGATAAGATCTGGTTTTTGAGCTTGCAAATAACGTTTTATCAAGCGGGTTGCTTTAGATTGGAACAAACTAAAATATTTTTGTCCGAAGAGGTTTATCATATTGATCATGCGATAACTTTGTTTGCGTATGTAGGCATTATATGTTTGTTCGCCGGTATGGGTACCAAAACTAAATTTTTGTACCGGGTCCATACTTCCCAGTACTTCTTCAAATATATAGGAAGTTTTTACTTCGAACTCATTTCCCAAATATTCTTCAAGCGCGCGAGATGCAGAAACATGGCCGCCACCACCGGAACTGGTAAACACAAGAATACGTTTTTTTTCAGTAGTAAATTTACCGGTAAAAGGCAATTCTGATCCTGACACGGTAAACAGGTAGCATACATATAAAATAGGGATAGAAAGTAAGGTAAAAAGTTTCTTATTGAACATAAATTCCTAATTATACTATAAATAAGACCTAATACCCCATCTGGTATATAGTATTGATTGTATAGATTAGCCCTTGCTTGTCAAATGCCGTTGGGCTATTTACCTATGCAAAATTCCCTAAATACGGCATCCATACCTGCCTCTGATATAGATTTACCCGTCAGTTCAGCAGCCTGAGCGAGGGCATCTTGTAGGTGGTGGGATATGAGTTCGTACTGCATATTTTCCTGTAATAATGGCATAATAGCCATTAATTTTTGTTCAAGACCAAGAATCAAATTATATTGCCGTTGGTTGAGCAAAAATGGTGATTCTATAGCATCAAACAAGGCACTGATTTTTTCTTCTATTTTCTGTTCAAGAGTATTGATGTGTGTATGGTCTTTGCTTGAAGTGGCAAGTGCTTGATGGACTGGAAAATTGTTTGTCATTGTTGGCAGATCAGACTTATTGATTACAGTGATTATTTTGTGGGCATAAGTATCGAGTAATTTTGTATACACTGTATTTTCTTCTGCACTTAAGGTTCGGGAGCCATCTACAACAAGTACAATAATATCTGCAAGTTTTGCTTCGTTAAATGAACGTTTAATACCTTGTTGTTCAATCATATCATTAGTTTGTCGCAATCCTGCTGTATCAACAAGTGTCCAATAATTACCTTGTTTGTATAAGCCTGCTTCTATCACATCACGTGTAGTGCCAGCAATATTGGTGACAATAGCGCGATCTTTGCCAAGCAATGCATTAAATAATGATGATTTACCTGCATTCACGGTTCCGATAAGTGCAATGCGTATGCCCTGTCTAATTTGTTGTTGTTGATTAAATGCTTTTTTAAGTTCGCTTATGGTAGCCGTTGTTGTATGTATAATATTTTTAATTTGTGTGCCAAATTCTAATTCTTCTTCATCTATAAATTCAAAACTTGCTTCAGAAAATGCGAGCGCTTTTACAAGTTGTTTTTCAATTGCAGCAATCCAATAAGAGAAACTACCTTCAAGTTGTGCGAGTGATTTTTTGAGTGCTAGCTGGGTATTGGCATGAATAAGTTCATTAATTGCTTCTGCTTGAATCAAATCAATTTTATCATGTAAGACTGCGCGCTTAGTAAATTCACCTTGTTGTGCCATACGCGCACCATAAGTGATTGTTTGCGCAATAATTTGTTCAATAATAAATGGATTATTGTGGCAGGTAATTTCTACCGTATCTTGACCGGTAAATGTTTTTGGTCCACGCATTAACAAAAATAATACATTATCGATTAATTGATTATTGTTATCAATTACCTGACCATAATGAATTGTGTGCGTAGGCATATCGGCAAGTTGTTTGCCGGATGCAAGGTGTGCGCATTTGTCTGCAATACTTACTGCATGCATACCGGTTAAACGTAGTAGCGCAATAGCACCATTACCATGTGGCGTACATTGTGCAATAATGGTTTGATCATCATGATTGACGAACATAATAACAACCTCGCATTAATTATTTTCTGCTTTGCACAGAAAATGTTTATGGCGTACTGAGTACTACCTTGAGTCCCCTAAACTCTTTTTTAAATTTATTACGCAACGTAGCCATAATTAAATAGGCAAAACTACTAAACATAGCTTTTTCTTTAAGACGATCAGGAAGTAGTTTGTTTTTGAACTGAATATGCAAATGATATTTTGAAGCAGATACATTAACCGGAATATCGGTTAAGCCAATAATAGCTAAATTGTTACGCACCCATGCCGTTGCAACATTAATCATTTCTTGATTCCAAGCACTTTCGGTTGATTGTGAAGAGGTACTTTTTTGTGATTCATGCGGTTTTATTGTTTTACGTTCTTGCACAGCAGTTTGTGAGGTGCTTTCTATTGGTTCTTTACGCTTAGCTTTTTTGTGTGGCTTGCGCTGTTCAACCTTACCTCTTGGTTGTTCCGCACGCTCAACGCGTTCAACTGCTTTTTGTTTAAAGAAAAGGCCAATTTTTGCAGATTTAGTTGTTAACCCAAAAAAATTTTTTTGCGGTTCTTCAAAAATTTTAACTGAGAAATCTTGTGGTTTGCCTGCGCGATTCCACGCGTTTTCTATGGCTTTAAAAATGGATGATGCTTCTTCAACAATTGATTTCATGCACTATAACCTTATATTGTTTTTTAACTATACTTTTTAGGCTTTTGAATAATACAGAAAAAAAAGCCTATATTTTGGACTTTATCAGGAATTAACATAATACACAATGGTGGGATTTATGGAGCGGGAAACGGGATTCGAACCCGCGACCTTTGCCTTGGCAAGGCAACGCTCTACCAGCTGAGCTATTCCCGCTTATAGGTCATTTTTAGGTATAATCTGAACAGATACTAATGTAACCATGAGGAGGCCTTTTGTCAACAAAAATAGCCGTTTTTTGCTTAGGCTTAGGAGTTATGTTATGGTGATATTCTATGGCTATGCTTGAAGGATCTGTATATACAAGCGGCAATAAAAGGATAAAACATATGTTTAGCTATCTTTCTGGAACTATAACACATGGTGCAGAGCGTACTATAAGTCTTGATGTGCGTGGGGTTGGGTTTCAGCTTCAGGTGCCTGACAGTACAGCCTTTCCTCTCAATAAAATAACTCATGTTTTTACCCATATGGTATGGAATCAAGATCAAGGACCTTCACTTTTTGGCTTTGTAACTGAACTTGAAAAAACCGTATTTATCCTTATTATTAGTTGTTCAGGCATTGGTCCTAAGATAGGCCTATCACTTCTTGCAGACCTAGGAGCCCAAGGCTTTTTAGAATCTATACAGATGGGAGATGATAAGCGGCTGAGTAAAGTAAGTGGCATAGGGGCAAAAAAAGCTGAACAAATAATTGTGCATCTTAAACATAAAGTTGCACGTCTGATTGAATCGGGGGTTGATTTGGGTGATGCGCACCACGTGGTAGAATTGCAAACCGTTGCACAAGCACTTGAATCGCTTAACTACTCTCGCAATGAAATTAATAATGCGATGCACTATATTCAAAAGAATTATGACCAGACACGTGGTTCTTTTGATATGCTTTTGCGTCAGGCATTATCTTATTTAACAAAACAAGTGTAGGTACTTTAATAAATCAAGAACATTTGAGTATAAGAAAGGTTACAGAATGGATGCATTTGCATTTTTTACCTGGTTGAATGAAACAATTTTGGCACTTCCGGCAACGTTATTGTTTTTTGGAGTAGGCTTAATTCTTACATTCAAAACTAAATTTTTGCAATTTCGTGCATTCCCACATTTTATGCGCCTATTGACTGGCGGCATCAAAGGAAAGGGTAAGTTTGATGAGTCAGGAGAAAAGCGCACTATCAATCCATTCCATGCGCTTTTTGCTGCAATGTCTACTACCATAGGTATGGGAAGTATAGTTGGTCCATCAATTGCAATTATGGCTGGTGGTCCTGGTGCATTATTTTGGTTAATTGTGTATATCTTTTTTGGTGCAGCCACAAAATTTACCGAAGTCACTTTTGCACTTGCTACACGTATACAAACAGAAGATGGGCGTGTTATTGGTGGCCCAATGCAGTATTTAAAATCAGTGAGCAAAGTACTTGCTATATGGTATAGTGGCGCCATGATTTTTCTATTTGCTGGTTGGAGTAGTTTGCAATCCAATACGTTAGCGACAATTTATGCACAAGAATCTGTACCAGAATGGATGATAGGTCTAGGATTAGCATTATTGGTATTGGTGGTATTACAAGGTGGTGCGCATCGTGTTGGAGCATGGGCAAGCAAGTTGGTGCCATTTATGTTTGTGCTTTATATCTTTTTTGCCCTATTAATTTTATTGAGTAATATTCCTGCCTTACTAAGTGCAATGCAATTGGTTGCACAAAGTGTTTTGCGCCCCGCTGCAGCCATGGGTGGATTTTTGGGCGCGACGATGTTCCAAGCAGTGCGCTCCGGTATGAATCGTGGTGTATATATTACAGAAGCCGGTTTGGGTACGGCATCTATCCCGCATGCGGTAGCAGACACGAAAAGACCAACAGATCAAGGAATTTTGGCGATGTTTTCTGGTATTGCAGATATTATGTTATCATGCGTTTCTGGCATGCTTATTTTGGTAACTGGTGTATGGATATCGGGTGATTTTAGAAGCACATTAATTTATGAAGCATTTAAATTAAAAGCGCCCGGAGTTGCACAACTTGCACTTTTAGTGAGCATCTCATTGTTTGTACTTACCACGGTAATAGGCAATAGTTTTAATGGTTCACAAAGTTTTGCAGCGCTTACCAATAATCGTGGCACAAAATTATATTTATTATTTTTAGTTACAGTTATTTTTTGTGGGGCATTACTTCCGGTACCATTAATTTGGGCTATCATGGATACCATCTCTACATTTGTAGCTATTCCTAATTTGATTGGTATTTTGATTTTGGCCTTTAAAAAGCCGGAAGTTATAAAATGTTAATTTATATATTACTTCTCTAATTTTCCCAGAATTAATTCCTCTTTTGCTTTCATGATCTCATAATCTTCATCTTTAATGTGATCATAACCGAGTAAATGGCAAATGCCATGCACTAATAGTACGCGCATGCGTTCTTCAAATGTTTGCCCCCAACGGTCTAAGTCATCATATACATATTGGGGACTAATCATAATGTCCCCCAGATTTTTATCATCCTCTGTTTGCGGGATAATACGCTCACCAGCTTTGAGTGTATGGAAAGGAAAAGAAAGGATATCGGTTGGCTTATCTTTATTACGATAGTTGTGATTATACGTATGGATAGTTTTATTGGTAGTCAACCAGATGCCAAGATCAAAATCATGATAATCAAGTAAATCCAAAATTTTTTGGGCATCTTGTTTAAGTTTTTTAGTATCGATAGGAATAGTACGTTGGGTATTTTTTATTGTAATCATGTTTTATAGTATAACACAATTACACGTAGCGTCACCTTGTGATGTCGTTTCTTCTTGCAGTTATCTCGTACATAAAAATTTAAAAAATAAAAAATATTATGTATCAATAGGCTCAAATGAATTACTTGTTGTTTTCTTCGGCTTCTTTCCCCTTTTTTTCTTCTTGATCTTTTACGTACCATTCATAAAGAAGATTGAAAAGGTCGTAGAGCAGTTGTTTGTCTACATGTGTGTTAAATCAGGTTGTTTGTTTTCCATTTATGCTCTTTTTTTATAAATCTCTGGATGATATATGCCTTTATCTATTAGTTCTAGAAGACGTAATGAACCTTGACTTGGGGTGCGTTGTCCCGATTCCCATGACTGTATCGTTTTGATACTCATGTTGAGCATCTTAGCCAAGAGTCCTTGTGAATAATGATATTTTTTCTCGTATTTTTTTGATCTCTTTTGCTTTGCATTTAGATGGTGGTTCTGGTATTTCTATGAGCTCTGAACGAAGATCAATCTTGCCCTTTTTGTAGGCAAGAACTTCTTCTATGCTCCCCTTTAAGTTTTTAAAAAATTTGTTACTCATTTTGTCCCCCCCAAAAACAAAATCAACCTACTATCTAAGCAAGCAAGAGCGTGAAATGATCACTACAATGTATATCAAGCGATTGAAACGTTATGGTAAAGCCGATCGCTCAGCTTTAGTAGGTGAGGCGATTCGCATGCTTTATGAACAAGAAAAATAAGTGGCGCAATAGGGAGCGACTGCAGGCTCCCTATTATTTTATAGACGGTAACTTTTTAATTTACATATTTTTTGTAATCAAGTTTCGATAGATCTCAAGTTCATCAAACTTTGACTTATATTTTTCTTCTTGCCGGCAAAGGCATTCCATATGACGCTGAATTATTTCAGGAGTAGTTGGATCTCTGTATTCATCTTCAATGCGTTCCCTTCCAAAATAAGTTTTCACAGTTTTTGATCCAACTTTCACGCTATAATAACTAAGTGCACAAATTGGCTTTTTAACCCAGCCTCGATATAACTTAGATTGAGCCATTTGACCTCCGTTCTCCATCATTAGTTTTTGGTATTAGATAACTACTGTACACGGACACGGCATATGGCTTTTTTTTGTATGCGCTCAGTAAATTCTTATTAAACTTTCCCGTTTCTTTAAATACTTGAGATGCCATCATATTTCGAGCCATTAACTCTCGTATAAAATTTATTTTAGATTCATAATGTTGCTTCCTTTTCTCAATATATTCATTTGCAGTCTTGAAATTTTTTTCATCCATTGCATTACAGGATATGGTTATCCCAATACACAACAAAAAAACTTTAGAACTTTTCATTTATGCACCTCAAATGTTTGTAGTTAATTAATTCAAATTAATATCAAGAACAACAGGTAGGTGATCGCTTACAGACGTATAATAAAAATAGCAACCACTGATAGGAAAGCTCCAATGTTTATTCAAAAATATAAAATCCACCATTGTGCCATTCCACACTGAAAACTTGGGCATACCTATATTCGCGTTACTGAAACAATCATTAAACTCATGTGTTTCCAATAGGCTAAGAGCTTTAGTCTGAGTAGGATTTTTTGTACGATTTATATTGTCATGATTAAGCCAATACCAAGCTGTTTGATTATTGACAACATACTGAAGATCACGCGATCGAACAGCATTAAAGTCCCCACAGATAAAACAGTTGTCTGTAGAAAGATCACAGTCTTCTATAATTTCTTTAACTTCTTCATATCTAATTGTTTCTGAATCATCAAAACAATCAAAATGAGAGGTGTATGCTGTTATTTTTTTATTATTTGGCAAAGAAACCGTAGCACTCAAAAAGCAATGTTTTTCAAAAGGGTGCGCACTAGAAGTCTTATCAATTGCAAACGTTTTACCAAAAGGTTCTTTATGGAATGGGTATTTTGATGCTATCGCAACACATAATATACTTCCAGCCCAATCAGCCTCATCAAAAAAAGAGACATAATTGTAGCCTAATTTCTTTAGTTCATTTTTAATAATAGGTGGATTAAACATTAACACTTCTTGCAAACATATAATGTCAGCATTAATGTTTTTTATAACAGAAAGAACGTTTTCAAAATTATCTTCTATATCTTGTAAATTGTGTCGATTTTTACCTGTTGCATAGTTAAATGGCAAAACTCCCGGCTTGCACCAAAAGTGTATATTGTAACTTGCTATTCTAATAGTTTGATTATTTATTACATGCAAAGGAATAAGATCATTTTGATTACTATGTTTTTCACAATCACTTATGAAACCACCTATCCAGTCTTTTTTTGATGGAATACACGTACTAGAATAATTATACCAACCCGACGCTGGTTTGAGTGATTGTAATTGTTTATTCGGAAACAACAATAAGAATGAAGTTAAAGAAAACATTCCAACAAATAAGATTTTGTTCATAATCACCATTTTGATCTAACAAGGGAGGTGCCGAAGCGCCTCCCTATCTTTTTGTACTAGAAAGCCATTTCATTATACGCTAAATCAACCACTTCAGTTTGATCTTCAGGTGAATCACATTTATATACCCAACAATTTGATAGCATTTGCTTGTATTTTGACCCTTCACCTTCCATGCGCATATCATACTCACCGCTGTTTGGAATAATAAAAGCCATACGATTTTGAGCTTTATCATCAAGAGAGCGCGCAAATACATTTGTAGGACCGTTATCAGCTCCAAAACCAACGATACCTTTCTTTGCACTCATAATGCGAGCAAGAGCAACAAGAGTATCAAATGGCTGATCCTCATCAGGAATAATCATGTATTGATCCTCTTGGCCACCTTCAATCGCAACTCTACTTGTTTTGCCACCGCAATCCATTAGTTTGAGCTTCTTATTCTTCTTTAATAATTGTACAAATGGTGCTGATAGTAAGTGTCGTCCGTGTTTTTTAACATCTCTTGGCAGCTGTTTTCCACCAATCAGTGTTGCTTGGCGATCCTCTCCTAAAAAAACCACCGCAATATTATTGCCCTCATGAAGAACGGGATCTACTTGTTCAGAAACAATTTGTATTGCTTTTTCAGGAGCAGTAAACATAACTTTTTCAGGATTCATAGAAGAAGGAGACATTTCTAGATGTCCAAGTAAACCAATCATATGTGTTACATAATCAGTTACTGGTTGATTATCTTTCTCTCCAACTAAATTAAGTCCATAGCTTTTTACCGCATCAGACAAGGTCTCTTTAAGGAAATTTCTTACTGAAACAGTAACATCCCAACCCGTTTTCTTTTTAAGAACCGCAGCAGACTTTAAAAAGTGAAAAATATCTCCAATGCCAACCTTATCAGTTCGCACTAATGCCTTTTTTGTTCCTTTTTGATCTGAACTAACAAGATCTTTTGAAATACGCTGCTTCTTCTCAATTCCCACTAACGCATCAAATGAACCCCAATCCTTTGATGGTTGACGCTGAGCCATCAAACAAGCAGACATATTTAGTCTCGCCATCTCTCTGTCGTATTCACTTCCCATATCCTCCTGCAAAAGTCTTTCATATTCTTGTGCAGCTTTTTTCCAGTCCCTACGCTGATGAAATTGATTTGCTGATTTAAAAGGATTTTCATCACTATAAAACCAGTCAGCATTCATGGGGCCACCTTCCATTGCTATTGCTACTGGCACGCTCATCAACAATGACAAGCTCAACACTAATTTTGAAAAATTCTTTTTCATAAAAAACTCCTTCCCTTTTCATTACGGATTTAAAATGTATCACTAAAATAATACATAATTTTAGTTTTTTTTCTATTTATTTTTTTTGCAAAACAAGAAAAACGCTTTATTTCTAGTGCTTTTATCGGCTTTTTTAAGTGCAAAACTACCCATTTTTTGCTATGATATATGCGTCCAAAATAACGATCTGGACGATCAAAAGAGCAAAAATTGTAGCCATAAAGAACAAGGTTAATTTAGCAACTTACGTATCATGCGCACAGCAAAAAACCGCTGGTTATTTATCCAACGTAATGGGACGTAAGATTTTGACTGTTATTTGGTGATATATTATTGGCATAATACTGCTTTTGGATAGATATTTGCTTATAACTTGATTGGCAACCATGCGGGGTGTTTGCTTGTTCTTATTTTTTATGTTCATAATAGCTTTGTTTTTTATGCACCAGTTGAGCAACTTTTCATCAGTATCTTGGGCTGCTTTATGTACCAGGCTATTGCCATTTTTATCTTGTATATTTATATTTGCGTCGTTTTTAATCATCTCATAAAATCATAATCTTGTTTATCTGCTGCAGCGTGCAATAGAGATATACCCTCATCGTTTTTTATGTTAAGCAATGTGCCAAGGGGTATATTTACTGATGATTGAAGTATGTGATTTTGTATAGATTGTGTATCGATCTGGCCACTTTGATATATCCCAACCATGGCCCGGCGCATCAAATTTTCTTGTGTTTTAGCACGTTTAATTTGTTCAGGAGGTACTGCGCCTGATTGTTCCATAGAAACACAAGGCAAAGCTAAAGTTATAGCAAGTACAAGATATAATTTCATAACAATCCTGTTTAAAATGGCCAACAATCGCACGCTTTGTCTGTTGTGACTTGCTTTTCTGCTTGTATCAGTATTCCTAAGCAACGGCTATAGCTTATGTTAGTTTTATCCTTATTTAAGGAGATATTTATGATATCGCGGGCAGTTTATTGTTGCTTATTTTTAACAAGCAGATTTGCTTTTTTGTCAAGTAACCAAATAATAAACGTGTAATCGCCTTTTATTGCTGCAATATGTAGTAATGTATTGCCGTCACTATTGCATATATTGATTAATTTATCTGTATTTTGCGCTTGTTCAAAAATTTCTTTTACTTTGAGTGCAGTAACTTTGTCCGTTACATATTCATTAATTAATGCGGTATAAAATAGTAATGCTTCGCGTGATGGATGTGTTAATGGTTTAGATTCCATACCTTTGCATGGCAACATGATGCATAGCAGTACACCAACATATTTGTATCGCATGCGCAATCCCTTTTTTGTGATCCTAACCAGAGGATACGCGCATGTCAATATTGATATTTTGTATGTGTAATATCATTTTATATTAGGTCAAGTACGATTAAGTTACCATATTGCATAGCAGATTGTTCTTCTTGATGTAGATATTGTATAACTACTTGGTATCGCCAGATATCTTCTTGCTTCCCCGCATAATAGGTGCACCATTCTATAGCAATATCAATTGGCTTTTGTAGCTTTTGGTTTAATGAAAGTAAATTAAGTGTCGTGTGGCAGACAAGGTTATAAATAAGATCTATATTGCCCATACGTGCGCTCCAATGCAGTGCGGTTTCTCCATACTCATCTAATGCAAGAAAAAGGTCAAGGCTATTTTTTTGCTTGAGCTCAAGTAGGGTTTGTTTAATTAATGTATGGTTATTGCTATATACAATATTACGTAAGCGATGTATCAATCCTATTGTATATGGGATGGATACAAGCGTAGGCGTAGCCATAAGATAACTGAATAAAAATATTACTTTTATAAGCAGTCTCATGATACTTTTTTTTCTATAACTATATGCGCAACCCATTCGCCGGTTTCAATTTCTTTTAAATGGGAATATTCTATAGTTCCTGGTGAGTAGCTCGTTTTTTCTGCTTGCGTAACACCACGTATCAGCTGATCATATTGTTGCACTGCTGCAACCAAGGTATCATCTGGTAGGTAAATCATTAATTTTTTGAGAGGTGTTTTGAGTGAAAGCTGTTTTTCTGTTTTGAGTTTGCGCACCTGCGCAGCGATCTGCAAAATATGTTCTGTTAATGGTATGCTTGCTGCAAACATATATGGTTGTTGTATATTTTGGAACTTAGTTTGATGCAATGATGCTATACCTTCTTTTACTTGGTACATAGTGTCATAAATGGTTTCTGTTACAAAAGGTAGATACGGTGCATAGAGCTGCAAAATTCTTAGCCCAACATTGTAGAGTGTCCATTGCGTTGCATGTACTTCTTGTTCAGTATAATTGTGCGGGTTGAATAACTGATGCTTGATCAGTTCAAGATAGTTATCGCAAAAATCATTCCAGAAAAATTGTTCAGCTTCATGTAATGCCAAACTAAATTCATTTTTTTCAAAATAATTTTTGTAGCGAGTAAAGGTCTCTGTTGCACGGTGCAAGAGCCATTCGTTTACCACGCCAAAAGTGCTTGGTAGGCTGCTAGGGTTTTCAAGCACGGAAATATGACCACCGGTAAACCTGAAAGCATTCCAAATTTTAGTAATTAAACGTAAACCGATTTTGAGTTGATTTTCTGAGAATGCAACATCATGTCCGAGTGATCCAGAAGCAGTCCAGTAGCGAATAGCATCTGCAGGGTAAGTAGCAAGTAGATTCTCTGGTGCAAGTGCCGCGTTGCCTTTTGATTTAGATAATTTTTCTTTGCTATCACTCAGTACATGGCCGGAGATGACAATATTTTGCCACGGGATAATGCCATGATGCATCCAAGTTTTTGCAATCGTATAAAATGCCCAAGTTCTGATAATGTCATGGGCTTGTGGCCGCATGCTCATTGGCATAAAATCATCTAAGCGTGGTGACTGAAATGGATCTTCTGTCGTAAATAGCTGATAACAAATATATGGTGAAATAGATGATGTATTCCAAGTATCCATCACATCCGTGTCTGGTACAAATGTGCCGCCACACGAGCAGGAGCCAGTGTAAGGTGTTTCTTGTGGGTCAATTGGTAACTTGTTGATATCTGCCAATACAATTTCATTACATGTGGTGCAATGCCACACCGGAAATGGAATGCCATAAAAACGTTGACGAGAAATACACCAATCCCAACTGATATTTTCTACCCAATTTTTGTAGCGCGCTTTCATAAATGTTGGGTACCAGTTGATTTTGTCTGCTTGGTCTAAAAATGCTTGTTTATGATCCAAAATATTTATAAACCATTGCCTAAGTGATACATATTCAATCTCTTTTTTGCATCGTTCATGTACATTAACCGCATGCGTAATTTCACGTTGGCGTAACAATAAGTTTTTCTTGACTAGTTCTTCTATCACCTGCTTGCGCGCTTCTGCAACTTTAAGATCAGCTAAAAACCCGGCAATTTTAGTCATTTTGCCATCAAAGCCAATTGATTGTTTATATGGCAACTTATGTTTTTTGTACCACTCAATATCAGTTTTATCACCAAAAGTACAAGACATTACCAGTCCGGTACCTTTTTCTATCTCCACTTGCTCATCAGCCAAAATTGGTACCTGGAAGTTAAATAATGGCACTGTAGCTTGTTGGCCCTTTAAATATTGATAGCGTTCATCATGTGGATTATATAAAAGTGCTACGCATGATGGGAGCAGCTCGGGGCGTGTGGTGCCGATAATCAAATCTTTGCCATTTTGATCTTTAAATACTATATCATTAAAAAATGACGGGACTTCTTTGTCATCAAGTTCTGCTTGGGCTACTGAAGTGCGACAGGCAACACAATATAATGCCGGTTCATCTTTGCGGTAGATAAATCCTTTTTTGTATAACTCGATAAATGATTCTTGCGCAAGTTTGCGGACCGGTGCAGAGATAGTTGAATACCAAAAATTCCAATCTGCAGAGAGGCCAACCCGTTGCCAGAGATGCTTAAATTCTTGTTCTACAATCTCTGTTTCTGCCAAACATTCTTTAATGAATGCCGAGCGGCCGAGTTTATATCCTTGTATTTTACGCTTAGTTTCTACAAAACGTTCGGTTGGCAGGCCGTTATCATCAAAGCCAAAAGGGTAAAAAACAGAAAACCCATTCATACGCTTATAACGCGCGATAAAATCTGTTTGTGTGTAAGAGAATATATGCCCGATGTGCAGCGTGCCTGAAACAGTAGGCGGCGGAGTGTCTATACTATAGAGTGCTCCCGGATTGTTAGCCGTGCTATAGGTCTGTTCTTGCTCCCATTTTGTCTGGCAGTGTTCTTGACTAGTCTTATGATCAAATCGTGCATCCATTGATTTTTTTACGCAGTAAAAGGATGAATACTATATTTATATTTTTTAGTTTACAGGCAAAGGGCTTATTGGTCAAAAATGCTCAATTTTATTGTTCATATACGCATTCGGCCAGGTATTGCGGAATGGTAAAAGGGTTACTTAATAATTGAGCAAGAGTTGTTAACTCTTTTTTGTTATGTCTATATTTATTTTTTTCTATGGCTTTTACTGTAGCAAGATCTGCAAGAATTTCACCATTATTATTGGGAGTTGTTGCTAGGTGCGGGTGCTTGTTGATGAGTGCATATATAGCAAAAATATCATGCAATAGAGTATTGCCATCGCTATCAAGATGGTCTGAGGCATAATACCTATTATTGCTAACTAAACTTCGTGCAAATTAGCTGTTGTATAATAAAATTTATTGATTTATGTTTCTATTTTCTTTCTCTTGGTCGACATTCGTGCCATATTGCATGAGGAGTTGTTCAAGGTCGGCATCGCTATTTTCGTGTGCAATGCTCAAAGGCGTTGCGCCATTTTCAGCTTGTGCATGTACATTGGCACCATAAGAAAGAAGCAATTGAGCAACAGCATAGTGCCCATATTCAGCAGCCAATATGAGAGGAGTTAATTTTTTTTGGGTACTACATGCATTTGTATTAGCACCATATGCTATAAGAAGTTCCGCAATGTTATGGTTACCAATTTGAGCAGCTAACATAAGTGCAGTTTCTCCTTTTGATGAGGCTAGATCAGCTTGAGCGCCTCTTGCAAGAAGCAATTCTACCCATGCGGTATCTTGAATAAATATCGCTACGGTAAGTGGTGATAAGTGACGTGTGTCAGACATGGTATTTATATCAGCGCCACAATTGAGCAATCTTACTATTGCTTGGGCAAAGCCTGGTGTTATGGGCAATCCGAGCACTTCATTAAGATTGTTATTTAGTGTATTGCGATAGCTTGCAATTTTATCAATTAAATCTTGTGTTAATACATTACGGCCATTTCTTTTTGCGTAGTGTGGGTTTTGGTCTAGGTTATTTATTACCACGGCCATAAGAATTCTGTTTTTAATCGGCAAAGCATCGCCTGCTAACTGCAATAAGCGGGGCACTTCGTTTGCAGTTACTTTTTGCTTCATAGCAGGCAGCCCAGCAATAAATGTAAGAGATATGCATAGAAATGAGATAACTTTTTTCATGGTAAACCTCCATTAAAGTCTTTGTTTTAGCTATATAACTAGTATGCCAAGATTGGTCATTATTACAAATAGTTACACTTGAACCTGGCGACCGGCTAGAACGCTAAGAAAAGGGGAGGAAATCCTCTCTGGGTTTAAGCTGGATGGGCTTGTAAAGCTTGTTGTGAAGTTTGTGCAAGTAATTCTTTTGCCTTAGTTTCATTACCTACTTTGGAGTAACACTCTGCCAAGCGTGCTGCATTGCGTGCAATCATTTGTGGCGCCTGCTCAAAATACTCAATTGCTTTGTGTAGTTGGTCCATATGGGCATATGTTTCTCCAATATTATAAAGCAACATTTGATCGCCCGGGTGATGCACGAGTAGCTGTTGATAAATAGAAAGTGCTTTGGTGTATTCTTCTTTCAAGAAATAAGCATTACCCAAATTAAACCAGGACCCTGGATCATTGGGTTGCAATTCAAGTAGTTTGGTATAGCCAACAATAGCATCACCATATTTTTTAAGTGATAAACTTGTTTGCGCATAGACTTTAAATCCATCAGCCGTATCAAGGTCACCCTCTAGGCAACATTTTTTAAAGTATTTCCATGCCTCTTCTTTATTATCTTCTGCCAAATAGACACGCCCCAAATTATAAAATGCTTTGCCATAATAAGGACGTAAGCGCAGTGCTGTTTCAAGGGCGCGTTTTGCATTTGCATAATCTTTCTTAGTCAAAAAGAATGATGCTAAGTTATTATACCCTTCTGGATAATACGGATTAATAGTAAGCCCTTGCGTAATTGCTTCTATTGCGCCATTGATATTATCGGTGCGTGCATAGGCAACTGCCAAATTATTACATGGATCCGGATATTTTTTATCCATTGCAATGGCTTTTTTAAAATAAGGAATTGCACCTTCAAAATCGCCATCTGTTTGAGAAAGTTCTACACCATAATTATTATATGCACGTGCTTTGCCCGGTGCATTTTGTATAATATTCCACCAAAACTCTTTACCTGATCGCCATACGGTATTGCGTTGTTGTGTTGCATGCCCAAGTGGTATAGAAAGTAAAAAAATAAAGGCAAGTTGCGCATGTGCAGGCACAAGCCATGCTGTTTGTGCAAAAAATTTGTTGATAATAAATTGGCATGCATAGATTAAAGCAGTTGCAATTATAAAGAGCCAGCCAATTGATGGTAGGTATGTTTTATAATCAACCAACAATTCAGGTGATGGAATAATACTCGAGCGCGGTGCTGCGCAGAGTGCAAACCACAAAGCACCAAATGCAAGCGGGTTAATTTTATTGTGGTGCAGAAGATACCAGATGCCACATGCAAGCATGAGCAATGTTGCGAATGGTATAACAGCATCAGGTGCAAAAAATCCATCAGACAATACCCAATCATATTCTACTGATATACCGTATGGCCATATGAATATCCAGAGATAATGCAGGATAACTTTGAATTGCGATATAAAATATGCATAAGGCGTAATGCGTGCATCCGGGTCTTTAGTGATTACATTGCCGATGTTATTTTTTGCAAGCATTTTAAAACCGAATAGATCGGCAAAAAATTTGGGCTTTAATAAATATATATACATACTCAACATAGAAAATGTCACTATGCTGTGTAGCCACCAACGGCTTTTAAGATCTTGCCATGAGCCTTGCGCCACAAAAAACCAATCAACAAGTAATAATAGTGCCGGCAACATGATAGTAATCTCTTTAGTACCACAGGCAAACAGCGTAAGGGTAAAGAGTGCGAGTGTGGCTATTATTTTAGTAGTTCCTGTATTATATGATCTCAATAAAAAGCAGAAGATAGTACCCAAGCTAAACAATGCGGCCATGCCTTCAAGTTCACCTTGAATCACATATGATACGGTTTGTGTTTGTACCGGATGCAGCCAAAAAAGTGTTGCCGTTAACAGTGAGATAGCAAAACTATGTTCTTGAAAAAAGTTTTTTTGACGTAAGCGTGACAGAGCGAAGAATAAAATGGCAAATACAAGCATGCCATTGGATAAATGAATAAGCACATTGCCAACACGATAAGAAAATGGATCAAACTTACCAATACTATAGTGAATAGCATTAAGCCAAAAACTGAGCCAGCGACTACTTTTGAAAAAAAGTGAGCTCCAGGTATGATAGCGAATATTAAAATGTTTCGTTATATTGGCAATATCGTCAAACTGAAAGCTATAATGTAGGGAGGGGTAATAGGCAGCCAATGTAATGATGCCCAATAATGTAGGGAAAATAAACCAGTAATCACGGATTAGTGTGGTAGTTTTAAGCTGCTTCATAAAACGCCTCATTTTTTGATTGATATATCTGCTCGATGATAACGGCGTTATTTTAGCGTAGCATATACTATTTGTCGACCCCTAATTTGACCGTATGTATGATTTGGCTTATGCTTAATTTATTATATTTAAAGGGTTATTCTTATGATTGATGTAAAAGTTTCAGTATTATTTACAAATGTATTAACCTATCTTTTTGCGTATCTTTTTATGGCAACATTAATCGGATTCTTCCATGCATGGATCGCAAACAAAATGGGAGATTCTACGGCAGAAGAGCAAGGGTTTTTAACATTAAACCCAGTTGCTCATATAGATCCGGTTGGATTTTTATGTTTGCTTATCTTTTCATTTGGTTGGGGTAAGCGTGTGCCGGTCAATCCATTTAATTTTTATGGTAGAGGACGATTTGTAAAATTGGCTATTGCCTATTATGCGGGTATGTTCATGCGATTAGTATTATCTGCAGTGGTAATGGGTCTTCTGATCTGGTGGTTTGATCCGCGTATTGTTATAGAGGTATTTCGTTCATTGGGCCGTAATGTTTTTGACCATGCGCCAATGGGGCAACTCTATCCCACTTACTCAACAACATCTTTAGTATTTGGCTTTATTGGGGTTGCATTTGTCGGGTTGAATATGGCATTGGCTGTTATTGATTTTGTAGTAGAAAGCGGCATGTTATTGTTGTATGTATTTACGGATGATCCATTTAGTTATATGCAATATTCAATATATTTTACCTTGTTATTGCCGCTTGTAGTTATTCTATTATTTTTTAACTATCTCTTTTTTATTGTTGCCAAAGTTGTTACCTATCTTGGGTTTTTATTGGCACATTTGATTGACTTATGGTAAGGACCGTAATGAAAAAAGAACTTGAACTCATCAAGCAGGGCACGGTACAGGTAGTGCCGGAATCAGAGCTCGAAGCAAAACTTAAAAGTGGTAAAAAATTAAAAGTAAAATTAGGCATGGATCCTACAGCGCCGGATTTACATTTAGGGCATGCTGTTGTGCTTTCTAAAATGAAAACTTTTCAAGACCTTGGGCACGAAGTTATTTTTGTGATCGGTGATTTTACTGCACGTATTGGTGATCCAAGTGGCCGCTCAAAAACACGTCCACCACTTACACAAAAAGATATTGAATACAACATGCGTACCTATTTTGAACAAGTACGCAGAATCTTGGACCCAAACAAAGTAACTGTACGTTATAATTCAGAATGGCTTGATAAACTAAGTGCCACAGATATGGTGCAGTTGTGTGGCAAAGTGACACTTGCACGCTTGACCGAGCGAGAAGATTTTGCAAAACGCATACGCGAAAATCAGCCAATTGGATTTCATGAACTATTGTATCCCTTGTTCCAAGCATATGATTCTGTTGCGCTTGATGCCGACATAGAGCTTGGAGGAACTGATCAAACGTTCAATTTATTGATGGGTAGGTTTTTGCAAGAGCAATATGGCCAAACACCACAAGTTGTGATCACTACGCCGTTGCTTGAAGGTTTGGATGGCGTGCAAAAGATGTCTAAATCATTAGGTAATGCCATTGCTATAGCAGAAAATCCTGATGATGCTTTTGGTAAGCTTATGTCTATATCAGATCAATTAATGTGGCGTTATTTTGCATTATTGCTTGATGTGCCGCAACATGAACTTAGTGCGATGGAAGCACGTGTAGCTTATGGCAATACGCATCCAATGTCACTCAAAAAACAGATGGCGCATGATATTATAGCAAAATTTTGGTCGAAGCCCGCTGCAGATAAAGCACAAGAAACATTTGAAGCATTATTCCAGAAAAAAGATTATTCCAAAGCGCAAGAAGTTACCTTGCCGGATGATACTGCCAACCCAATATGGATTGTTGATTTGCTTAAACTAATTGGTGCAATAAGCTCATCATCGGAAGCAAAACGATTAATAGAATCTAAAGCGGTGCTACTTGATGATGCGATAGTCGCTGATTTTAAAGCTAAGGTTTCATGGCAGAAGGGGATGACTATTAAAGTTGGCAAGCATAGGATTTATAGAATCGGGTGACTTAGCAGTCGGCATAAATAGATTTGAATTTATATTTTTATATTTTATTTTTGCGTTGTGTCTATTCCTCTTTTTACTTTGACTATATTTTTTCTTTCTTTGTATATTTGCCCTCCTCTCTGATCCTCACACGCTAAAAGCGGTTGCGGATCAAGTGCGCGCGGATAAAAGATTAATTTTATAAATTAATTCATTCGCGCTTATAGTGTATCCCGCAGCCGCGCGTTCACTAACTCAATAACTTGTTGAGCATATTACGCATAGCAAATTCATAAATTTTGTGAACAGTAAAGGCGAGAGGTAACCTTTTAAGTGCATAAAGGGATTTAAAAAGGGAAGCCCTTTTTTGCCCTTGTATCAAATATATTGGGCACGCAATATATTTGCCCCGCGCGGGAAGCGCAAAACATATAAAGAAAAACTAAATTAATCTAGAAAAATAGCCATCTGCAAGATAAAAACACATTACACTTACAAGCAAAACACTTGGCGCTGCCCGAGGAGGGCAAATATACAAAAAAAGAAAAGTAAGTAAGAAAAATGGGTATTGCACAAACAAATTGTATTTAGCCTTCTGCTAAGAATCATTTATATATATTGTTGACACAATATATATATCCCTATTCTAGCTTTGCAGGTATAGCTTCTAACAACGTCTGTAATGCTTCATGTTGTTCATTGTTTTTGTGTTTAGCGGTAATAATAGTTTGTAATGTATCTTCGAGTTGTTTGTTTTTCCCATTTAATTGAGCAATAGTTTGATCTAGCCTTTTTTGGCGATTGGTCAATAGTATAATTTCATTACGCATTTGTAGTGCATTAAAAGATGCTTGTCGTGCATTTTTAGCATTCAACTGTGCAAGAAGGTTATCCAAAAAATGCACTTTGCGTTTTGCGCTTGCCGTATCAGGTGCACCGATAGCACGCAATAATTGATTACGTTCTTCTTGCAGCTGATTAATTTGTATACGTTTGCGAAAGCGATCGGGTTCTTCTGCCGATACAGACATGGTGATGCCAATGCAAAAAAGTGCGGTATATAGGCGCATACCCCTTCCCCCTTTTGGTTTTTGTCGTATACTAAAAAATATGAATAATTAAGCTGTCCCTACACTCATAAGTATATTAATATGCGAGCTTTTTATGCAAGATAACAACACATTAACTGGGTTTTTATTAATCAATAAGCCAAAAGGTATCACATCATTTGCATGTATAGCACGTATAAAAAAAATAATTGGTCAAAAAATAAAAATAGGGCATGCCGGCACACTTGATCCTATGGCAACGGGATTGTTAATAGTGGGCATAGGGCGCGAGGCAACACGACATCTTTCTCAAATTATGAAGCTTGATAAGGTTTATACTGCTACCGGTAAGCTAGGGGAACTAACGCCAACGTTAGACTATGAGTCTGCGGTAGTACAAACATGTGACACTTGTATAACCAAGCAAGAATTGGTACACGCCATAAATCAACTTGGTTCTGCCTACATACAAATTCCACCGGTATATTCTGCACTTAAGCATGAAGGCCAAGCACTGCACCAATTAGCACGGCATAATCTTTTGCCTCAAGAAGTACTGCACACTATCGCTGCAACCAAAAGTAGAATGGTGCAGCTGTATGCAGTAGAACTAGGTGATGTACATGATAATATGTTTACTATTCGGGCGCATGTTTCTCATGGTACCTACATTCGTTCATTGGTCAATGATATCGCGCAACGAGCCGGTAGCTATGCTGCAACTACTACGCTTGAGCGTAGTGTTATTGGGCCATTTAATATTGCAGGTGCAGTTGATATACATACTATTGCAACATTAGATAGTATAGGCGAACATCTTATCACTGTTGAAGCATTGGTAGATACGATCAAGTCTTATCTTAATACATAGATATATTTATTATAATTTAGCCCAGTTAATACTTTTATTTTGTTGTTTCTGGTAGAGAAGTCGCGCAAGTGCATCAAGTATAACAGCCACCTTTATATCTTTTGGTGCTGCCGGCCCAATAGTTTCTGCTTTGTATGTGGGAGGTAATATGCCACGCAGTACTTCATGTTGATAGTGAACATATGGTTGGTTTGATATTGCAATAATGCGGCCCGGCATCGGCTTGCATTTTTCGAACCACTGTTTAATAGTAGACCTGGTAGTGGGGCGGTAACCGCTGTTGTCGGCGGGTGTATCAATAAATGTGATTTTAACACTTGTACCCCATGAACGTGGCAATTCTGTTTGTTCAAACACTAACTTGATCATGTCTGTTTCATGCGTTGGCAATGTATTGATAGGTTTCCAACTTTTTTTAAATGGTAATATGCTGTTTTTGTCTGCATATAAACTTTCTTTATTTTCTATATTGGAATCGAGTTTGCGTTGGCCGGTGAATACTACTAACTCTTTAAAGTAAAGCATATTTCTATGCCATAGAATTGCTAGGTAGGCAAGGCGCAATCGTATAATATCAATAGGGCCACCATGTAATAATGCATACGTGTAATCATATTGCATTGGACCTATAGTATTAAGTATGCCAAGTTGTTTAAAAAGAGGCATAAGCTGTTCCCGTTTCTTGGGATGTCTTTCTTTTATCTGCCAACGCTCCATATTTTTTGAGCGTAGCCAGCCGTCACATTCTTGTTGCCGTTGCGTAGCGGATACAATGCTATTGACACTATGAGTATGTGGAATATTTGTAATGGCGAGAATTTTTTTTAATGGTTCACTTGGTTCACCTTTTGAGGTAAAGAGCAGTGGTTCTGATGCACACAGTGATGTGGTATATAAAAAAATAACTAATAATTTCTTCATACTCTCTGCCCAGTAAATGAGTTATGGTATATGTTGCATAAAAGAAGGTGATTCTTGAAATTCCGGCTTAGCTGTTTTTTCTATAAATTGTTTTACTCTAGTTAGCAGCTGCTGTAATTGTTGTGTATTATGCTCAAATTCTTGATTGCAATCAAGTACAAGCACCGGTATATCATGCAGGCGTGTCAAAATATTATTTTTTTCTATTAAGAAGGCTTCATGTCGTTCATGAATTTGTTTTAAATAATGGAGTGATACTGTTTTTTCTGCATGGCGATTGCGTTTTTTAATGCGCTCATATGCAATTTTTGGATCAACGCGCAAATAGATAAAGCCATGTGGTGGCATACATTGTTGTTGTAACCAGGTAAACCATTCCATATATAAATTCCATTCCATGTGGCTTAAAAAGCCTTGCGTATAGCTGTTGTGTGCAAAGCAATAATGGCCAGAATATATTGAGCGTTCAATAATAATGCGTGGGTTATTTTGTTTTTGTAGTGCCACATGCTCATGGATGCGATACATCATAGTTAATGTTTCTAGCGTATAAGCCCAGCGCTTGGGATGCTCATAAAAATTAGTAAGAAGTGATTGACCGGAAATTTTTTTTTGCCAATCATTAATCGGCTCCAAGCTAACACTCAGAGAAGCTAAATGTTCTACTACTAATTTTAAAAAAGTTGATTTACCAGCGCCAATATTGCCTTCAAGAATAAACATGCGAACTTTCTACTTAAAAATGATTTGCAAAACAAAATTAGTATAAAATATTTTTAGCAGAGTATAAAGTTTGGTCTGTCTATTCATTAGAAATAGTGGCTATTCATCCATATCAATTTTACAATTTGGCAGCTGTTGTTTTAATTGTTTCAAGAATTTTATTGTTGCATTATCAAGAGGGTTATTTTGTAAATAGAGCACAATTAAGTTCCGCAGGTTGCCGATAGTATCAGGCAGCGATTGCAATTGATTGTAGGATAATGTGAGCGCAGTTAAGCGTTGCAGCTTGCCGATAGTATTAGGCCGCGATTGCAATTGGTTTAAGTTGAGCTTAGTAATGCTCTTAATTTCAGGAATTAATGCAATGCCTACAGCACTTACAAGATTTTTTTGGAATAAATCAAGTTTTCCCTGTATTATTTCTGGAAACTGCTCCAATGCCACCAAATCAGCAATG
>Ga0055451_10000024_pt1 | contig 46621 bp, 40 predicted proteins | sample China_Galinas_PW_3_FD_57745 | JGI IMG/M metagenome (GOLD analysis project Ga0055451, IMG submission 57745) | Wetland microbial communities from San Francisco Bay, California, USA, that impact long-term carbon sequestration - China_Galinas_PWB_D2 | ecosystem: Environmental > Aquatic > Marine >... | reverse complement strand
GAGGTCTGGTATGACTGAGCCAGATATGACGCCGTAGGGAGGACTTACGCCGAGGTGCCCGACTTCAGCGTTCAGTCGGCGATGAGACCGTGAGCGCCCCGACGACCGAGCCCGCCCTTGCCGCCGAGCAGCCGCGGAGAACCGGTCTGCCCAGATGGATCCGCCGGCTGGCGGTCCCGATCATCCTTGGCTGGATAGCTCTCATCGCGATGCTGAACCTGACCGTGCCGCAGCTCGAGGTCGTCGGTGAGATGCGCTCGGTGTCGATGTCCCCGCGGGATGCGCCGTCGGTGATCGCGATGATGCGCGTCGGCAAGGACTTCGAGGAGTTCGATTCCGACAGTTCGGCCATGATCGTCCTGGAGGGCGACCATCCCCTCGGCGCCGCCGCGCACCGCTTCTACGACGACATGATCAACAGGCTGCGGGCCGACACCAAACACGTCCAGCACATCCAGGACTTCTGGGGCGACCCGCTGACGACGGCCGGCGCGCAGAGCGCGGACGGAAAGGCCGCATACGTCCAGGTGTACCTGGCGGGAAACATGGGTGAAGCCCTCGGCAACGAGTCCGTCACCGCGGTTCAGAAGATCGTTGCGGGAATGCCCCCGCCACCGGGCGTCAAGGTCTACGTGACCGGCGGGCCGGCCCTGCAGGCCGATCAGGAGATTGCCGGCAACCGCAGCGTCAGACTCATCGAAATCGCGACGGTGACCGTCATCATCGTGATGCTGCTGTTCTTCTATCGGTCGATCGCCACGGTTCTGCTGGTGCTGACGATGCTGGTGTTGGGGCTCTCGGTCACCCGTGGCGTGGTGGCGTTCCTCGGCTACCACGAACTGATCGGGTTGTCGACGTTCGCGACCCAGCTCCTGGTGACCCTAGCGATCGCCGCGACGACCGACTATGCGATCTTCCTGATCGGGCGCTACCAGGAGGCCCGCACGACCGGCCAGGACCGGGAGGCGGCCTTCTACACGATGTTCGGTGGCACCGCCCATGTGGTGCTGGGCTCAGGCATGACGATCGCCGGGGCCACCTTCTGCCTGTCGTTCACCCGGCTGCCCTACTTCCAGACGCTGGGTGTCCCGCTCGCGGTCGGAATGGTCGTCGCGGTGTTCTCGGCGCTGACGCTGGGACCCGCCGTCATCACGGTCGCGAGCCGTTTCGGATTGTTGGAACCGAAGCGGGCCATGCGGATTCGTTTCTGGCGGCGGTTGGGCGCGGCCGTTGTCCGCTGGCCGGGCTGGATCCTGTTCCTGACGATCCTGGTCGCCCTCGTCGGGCTGCTCACCCTGCCGGGCTACCAGCCCAACTACAACGACCGCAAGTACCTCCCGGCCGACCTGCCGGCAAACGAGGGATTCGCCGCGGCCGAACGCCACTTCCCGATCGCCCGGATGAACCCTGAATTGCTGCTCGTCGAAACAGATTCCGACGTTCGCAACTCGGCGGATTTCCTGGTGATCGAAAGGATCGCCAAGGCCGTGAGCAAGGTGCCCGGCATCGGCAGGGTGCAGTCGATCACCCGTCCCGACGGCAAACCCCTGAAATACAGCACGCTGCCCGCCCAGATCAGCATGGGCGGCACCCTGCAGAAGCTGAACGATTCCTACCTGCAGGACCGCATGAAAGACATGCTGGTGCAGGGCGAGGAGATGCAGAAAACCATCAACACGATGACCCAGATGATCGGGCTGATGGAACAGATGACCGCGGTGACGCACAGCATGGTGACCAAGACCAACGACATGGCTGTGGACATCGCCGAATTACGCGACCACATATCGGATTTCGACGACTTCTTCCGCCCGCTTCGCAACTACCTCTACTGGGAGCCGCACTGCTTCGACATCCCGGTCTGCTGGTCCCTGCGGTCGACGTTCGACGCACTGGACGGGGTCGACACCATGACCGACGACATCCAGGCATTGCTGCCCGATATGAATCGGCTCGACGCCCTGATGCCCCAGATGGCCTCGATGATGAAGCCCACCATCGAAACGATGAAGAGAATGCGGACGATGATGCTGACCATGCAGGCCAGCCAGGCGAGCATGCAGGATCAGATGATCGCGATGAACCAGAACTCCTCGGCCATGGCCCAGGCGTTCAACGACTCCTTCAACGACGACACCTTCTATCTGCCGCCGGAGATCTTCGACAACAAGGACTTCAAGCGCGGCATGCACAACTTCATTTCTCCGAACGGACATGCGATCCGGTTCATCATCTCCCATGAGGAAGACCCGCTGTCTGCTGCCGGTATCAAGCGGATCGATGCGATCAAGAACGCCGTCTTCGAAGCCATCAAAGGCACGCCGTTGGAGGGATCCAGGGTTTTCATCGGCGGCACCGCCTCGGCCTTCAAGGACATGGAAGAAGGCAACAAGTACGACCTGATGATCGCCGGGGTCGCTGCGCTGACGCTGATCTTCATCATCATGCTGCTCATCACACGCAGCATCGTGGCGGCGGGGGTGATCGTCGGCACCGTGGTGCTGTCGCTGGGCGCGTCGTTCGGGCTGTCGGTGCTGCTCTGGCAGCATCTGCTGGGCATCGAACTGCAATTCATGGTGATGGCCATGGCGGTCATCATCTTGTTGGCGGTCGGCGCGGACTACAACCTGCTGCTGGTGGCGCGGATGAAGGAGGAGATACCCGCCGGGATCAACACCGGCATCATCCGTGCCATGGGCGGCAGCGGATCCGTCGTCACCGCCGCCGGCTTGGTGTTCGCGTTCACCATGATCTCCATGTCGGTCAGCTCGATGGTCGTCATCGCCCAGGTCGGCACGACGATCGGGCTGGGACTGTTGTTCGACACCCTGGTGATTCGGGCGTTCATGACACCGTCGATCGCCGCCCTGCTGGGCCGCTGGTTCTGGTGGCCACAGGTCGTGTGGGCCCGGCCCCTGGCGGTGCGCCGCTAGGGCTCCTACAGGGTGCCCCACGGGAACGGCCACGCGATCCGGTCCTCACGCGTCAGGAGCCGGCGAAACTCGTCGGTCTCCCGGACCCACGCGCTCATAGCGCCCCTGGCACGCCCAGCGGTCATCGCTCGTTTGGCGGCGCGCACGGATACGCTGTCAAGCGCTGCGATCCTGCCGGCCGTCTCGGTCGCCTCCCGATCAAGGTCCGAGTCGAGTACGGACCGCCACGCCAAACCCATCTGCACCGCTGAGCTCGCATCGATCCACTCACTGCTGAGCGTCGTCCGCGCGGCGTCGCTCCACCGCGTCCGCGGTGCAGACCGTACCGAGCCGGCGGCTTCGGGAACAACACCCATCGCAGCCAGCGGCAAACGCAGTCGGGAACTTTCAGCCATCAAGACGACATCGCAGTAGAGAAGCAGCGCTGCGCCAAACCCGACCGCGACGCCATTGACGGCTGCCAACAACGGTTTGTCGAAGGTGGCCAGCACCCGAAGAAGCTCGCCGGACTCGTCACCGGCGTGCCGGCGATCAGGACGGTCACCCGAGCCTGCTTCGCGCCGCGAACAGTCCGCGCCGATCAAGAATGCACAACCAGTTCCGGTCAGCACAGCCACGCGAACCGAATCGTCTGTGCTGCAGTCGCTCAGGAACGCGTGGAGGCCTCGGTAGTCCTCAGCGGCGAAGGTACCGAGCCGGTCCTGCCGGTCAAAGGTGTGCCAGCAGACGCCGTCACGCAAATCGTGCCTAGTCATGGCAATGCATCAGGAAAGTCATGGCAATGCATCAGGACGCGCAACGTTCGCGAGCGTGGGGAACGTCTCGACGGTCGGCGATGATGCCCTCGAAGTATGCGTAGATCTTGGCCGCTGACCCCTTCTGATGGGCCTCGACATCGGGGGCCCAGCGGCCCACCCGACCCGACCAGCACGCTGGAATCGTTGATACGCATCACCGGAGCGCACTCACGCACCATCTTGCAGGTGGACAACGGGCCCGCTGACAGCGCCGCGCCTGCCGAGCCCACCTGCCCCACCCAATCGTCGGTATTCTGGCGCCGACCCATCTCAGCCTCCCCCTTTCCGCTGGCGGAACCTCCCCTTATCAGTTCCGACAGCGCGACCGGCATGCTACCCGCCGGTAACAACTCCATTTCTATCTCTATCGCGACGTTTCCGCAAGTTGCCACTCCGTGGGATGGGTCGAATGGCCGTGCCTGCGCGCCCCATCGTGCTGGAGGTTGCCGTGGAATAGAACAGCAGTGGTCCGAGGCGAGGTTGGATGTTGCTGACGCGTCGTACCTGAGCGGCGGCGTCGGACGGGCGGCGGCGTTTGCTCGATGGGCAGCGCCGACCAGACGAGCCGAATGACCTGGTCGCTGCCCGCCGCGCGGGAGCGGGGTGGGCCCGCAGCCGCTGACGCTTTCTGACGGACCTCGGTGTCAGGGTGGCCCAGCGGCCTGCCCCTTCCGATGTCGGGGTGGGCGATCCCGTGCTCAACCGGCAATTCATCGATCGACAAACCCACAAGCGTCAGGAACACCTCACCTGGGAACCGCATCAATCGAGAACCCCAGCTGCGGAACCGATCTCGTCGTTGACCGAGCCCAACCGCCCCACACAACCGTCGGCATCCTGGCGCTGACTCATCCCCGCCCCCGCCTTCTCGCTGGCGGAACCTGCCCCTCGTCGGGTCCGACACCGTAGGGGTACGAGCGGCGCGGGATAGGCCAGCAATTCTCAAACACAATTCTTATAATGAACGTGACGCCTCCGCAAGCTTCTGTGAACGAAGGATCGGTGCAAGTGCCCGCCACCGCACCACATCTGCCCGGATTGCCGTGGCGATCATGGGCGGCAACGGCGATCTCAGACGCCGTGCTGCGGACGCGCCGCATGTTCGCGGCGCCGGATCTTCCCCGGTGGCGGCGTTTGCTCGATGTGCAGCGCCGGCCAGGCGAACCGAATGACCTGGGCCCTGGCCGCGGCGCGGGAGCGGGGGCGCGCCCGCGGCATGTTGCCCACGGCACTGGCCAGCGCGAACATCGTCGCGGCATCTCCGACCGGATCCGGCGAGAAGAGGACTCCCCCTTTGTGACCAGCACGCAACACGTCCACCAGCGGCTCAGCAAGCATCCAGCGCATCTCGGCGAGGAGATCTGTCATCCGCGGTGAGCTCAGGATCGCGGGCGTGCTCATCACGGCGACACGCTGCGCTCTGCGACGTTCGAAGTACAACACGAGGACTGCGTCCAGCCACCCAGTCAATGCTTCCACCGGCCCCGGGGCCGCGGCTATGGACTCGTCGATGAAACGCCGCGCGGACCGGCAGTCGCGGCGGATGAGCGCCTCGGCAAGTGCATCTTTGGATTCGAAATGCCGGTAGAAGCTGCTCGTCGACAGATTGGCTTCGGCGAGGATACCGGCGATCGACATGTTCGCGTAGCCACTGCGTTTCATTGCCTCGATGGCGGCATCCATGATGATGCGCCGCTCAGTCTTGTCGTCGAAGAGCCGCGGACGTCCGGGGCGCTCCGACGGGGTTGTCGTTCCCGCCACAACACCTCCCCAGCCGCGAAGAGTTCTACCAGCCAGAGGATAACAGCGACCCACCGGCGGCTGAGACATCCACCGGTGACCAGCGCCCGGCGCGGCCCAGCAACGGGGAACGGGGAACGTCGTGAGCAACATATCCGCCCGTATGCGATTGAGACGCAACGGTTTTGCCAGACAGAAACCTCGGTTGAGGAAGAGCTGGGCCTCCTAGCCACCGACAGACACCCCAGGCATGATCGGCAAGTCGGCATCGATGACGGCCTGCACCTAGCCCTTCCGGGGCATCCGGGCCGTTGAAGTCAACACTCTTCGAGTGGACCTCCCTTTGAGCGCCGACCAGGCGCGCGATACCGTCTCGTGATGGCCGCACCTGAGCGCAGTACGGGCCGCGCACGCCGGCTGGCCGGTCCCCGAGATGTGGCGACGCCCTTCGTGCGGACCCGCGCATTCCTGAACGGGTCCGAAGAGCGCGCCGATCATTCCGACGGACTTCCGGTTGCGCGGCCGACCTTCGCGGTCGCCCGGGAGGTGTTCGGCGACGAACTCGTGCTGCTCGGCATGCGGATGTTTCTGCCCGCCGGTGAGGCGAACGCTCCCGAGCGGGTCGAGCGCGAGGTCGGCGCGGCGCTCGACTTCTACCGGCAGAGGGGATGGCTGGAAAGGCCGGAGGGCTTCTTCACGACCCCACCCCCGCTGACCGACGTCACCGTCTCGCCGGTGACGATCCGCCGCCAGCCCATGCACCGCGCGGTCTTCGAGAGCGGATACGAACCCTATCCCGGCGAACCCGGCCGGGAACGGTGGCTCAGCTACACCGCGAACCGCCGCGAGCATGCGCTTCTCCTGCGTCACCGTGAACCGCGCCCCTGGGTGGTCTGCGTGCACGGCGCCCTGATGGGCCGCGGACCGGTGGATCTTCGACTGTTCCGCGCCCGGCATCTGCACGAGGATCTCGGTCTGAACGTGATGTTGCCGGTACTTCCGCTGCACGGTCCGCGCAAGGCCAAGGGGGCAGCGTTTCCGGGACAGGACGTGCTCGACGACGTGCACGCCGCGGCTCAGTCGGTCTGGGACATCCGGCGGCTGATCTCATGGATACGTGCGCAAGAGCCCGATTCCGCGATCGGGCTGAACAGCATGTCACTCGGCGGCTACGTCGCCGCGCTGGTGGCCGGCCTGGAGGACGGTTTGACCTGCGCGGTGCTGGGCGTGCCGGTGGCCGATCTGATCGAGGTTCTCGGCGGCCACGGCGGCGGCCTGCGCGCCGACGACCGACGCCGGGCGACCCTGGAACTGGCCCGGCCCCTCGGGCGAATGGTCTCGCCGCTGTCGCTGACCCCGCGGGTGCCGATGGGCGGCCGGTTCATCTACGGCGGGGTGGCCGACCGGCTGGTGCACCCCCGCGATCAGGTGATGCGGCTCTGGGAGCATTGGGGCGGCCCTGAGATCATCTGGTACCAGGGCGCCCACACCGGGTTCTTCCGGTCGCGTCCGGTCCAGGATTTCGTCGACGACGCGCTGCGTCGGTCGGGCCTCGTCCGAACGAGTTGAGCACCGGCCGGTGCGAAGGGCCGACGGGGTCCTCCGGCCGCAGAGTCGCGCTGGCACCACGCCCGGCCTCGGGCCGCCCGGCGCAGTCTCGCCGTTCTCGGCACCAGGTCTGCAGGACCCGGCTACGATCTCTGCCCCAGAGCCATCATGCAGACCACCAATCCAATGCGGCACCCCTTCCGGGTGCCGCGCGTTGAGAAGCCCCGCGCCGAAGGCCGTTTCCATCTGCCCGGAGGGCGCCGCCTGGGATACGCCGAGTTCGGCGACCCCACCGGGGCGCCGGTCCTGTGGTTTCACGGCACGCCCGGGGGTCGCCGACAGTTCCCGCTGATCGGCCGTCGCGCGGCGGAGAAGCTGGGCCTGCGCGTCGTCGTGGTGGGGCGTCCGGGTTCGGGCCTGTCCGATCCGCACCGCTACGAGGCGGTGGCCGACTGGACGACGGACGTAACGCTTGTCGCCGAGGCGCTCGGCGCCGAGCGTCTCGGTGTCGTCGGATTGTCCGGCGGCGGCCCCTACGCCCTGGCGTGCGCCGCGGTGCCCCCGCTGTCCGCCCGGGTGGCGGCCGTGGCGGTGCTGGGCGGTGTCGTGCCGTCGACCGGGCCGGATGCACTGGCCACCGGAGTCATCGACCTGGCCCGCCGCTTCGCCCCGGTACTGGATGCGCTGCGCAGGCCCCTGGCCCGGGCCGTGTCCGCGGTGGCGATGCCGGCTATCCCGTTCGCGCACTGGGTCACTCAGGTCTACTCCCGCACCACTCCCGAGTCCGACCGGCTGGTCCTCGCCGATCCGGAGATGGAGGGCATGTTCATCGACGATCTCGCCCTGCTCGCCAGGGGCGGTTTCCAGGCCATCATCGACGATGCCCGCCTCTTCGGGCGCGACTGGGGTTTTCGGCTCGCCGATGTCGCGGCGCCGGTGCGATGGCGGCACGGCGACTCCGACCACATCGTGTCGCTGCAGGACGCGCAGGCGGCCGTCGCGATGCTCGGCGACGCCGATCTCGTGGTACGCCCGCAGGAAAGCCACCTTGGTGGGTTCGCCACCGCCGACGAGGTCCTTACCTTCATCCGCTCGCATCTCTAGGGCCTGGGCCCCAGCTGACGGGGTCAGACTTCTTCGTGGAACGCATAGGCAACGGTCTCGTCGACGCTCATGGTGCCGCCTTCGTGGAACGCGGCTTCGAATTCGTCGGATCCGAGTACTTCGCGTGCGCGGCGCTCACACTCGGCGTGCAGGTCGTACAGGCGGGGAAGCGGGACCGTGACGCTGCCCACCGCCCGGGCGATCGCGTCAGCGGCGCCCATCATCACCGCGGCGTCTCGCAGCTTGTCCTGCTGTGCCGCGATCCACGCCAATCCCTCCAGGCACCCCGCGACGTTGCGCCGGTCGTCGATCAACTGCGCGAACCGCAGGCCTTCGTGTAACAGCTTGCCCGCCCGGTCGGATCGGCCGTGCTGAATCCAGCGAATCCCTAACTCCCACAGGGCATATGATCGGTATACCTTTTCCCCGCGGGAGGTTGCGAGTGCGAGCGCCTTCTCCTGCCAGGACAGCGAGCGCCGGGTCTCGCCGGCAAACTCCAGGGCCCATCCGAGCAGGAGCATCGCATTGACTTGCAAATTGGGGTCATCGCTGACCTGTAGCGCCCCCTCCAAGTAGGTGGCGGCACGCTGGAAATCGCCCGTCATGATCGCCGTGATCCCGTCGGCCATCGCCACCCCGGCCCGCGCCACGGGATCATCCGTCTTCTCCACCAGCGCCCGCGCCTCCGCTGCCCGAGCCGCGCCCGCCGCCAGGTCGCCATACAGCGGCATGATCAGCGCGGAGCTGAAGAGTGCCTGCAGCCGATCGCGGGTCGCCTCCCGCGGCGCACGCGCCAGCGCGAGGTCCGTCCAGTGGCGAGCCTCGCGCAGCATTCCCCGGCACATCCAAAACGGTTGCAGCGCTGCGGCGATTGCCAGCGCGGTGGTTCCGTCTCCGGACAGACTGAACTCCAGTGCCTCCCGGATATTCGGTATCTCGCGCTGAATCCGAGCCAGCCAGTCGAGTTGGCGCGGACTGAACCAACCGTCGAAGGCATCACGTGCCAGCTGCCGGTACCAGTCTGCGTGCCGCCCTCGCAGCTCAAGGTATTCGGCTTCGTGCTCGATCTGTTGTCGGCCGTATTCCCGCAACGTCTCGAGCAGCCGAAATCGGACGACGTTGTCGGATTCGGTTCGGATCAGGATCGACTTGTCGACGAGTGAAGTGATCAGGTCCAGGAACTCGTCATCTGCGATGTCGGCGCCGCAGACGTACTGCGCCGCTTCCAGTTCCAGAACGCCGGCGAAGACCGACAGCCGCGCCCACAGCCGCTGTTCCTCGGCAGTGCACAGGTCATAGCTCCAACCGACCGTCCAGCTCAGCTTCTGCTGCCGCCTGGGAGCACCGCGGGAGCCGCGGGTCAGCAGCTGGTATCGGTCGGCGAGTCTGTCCAGCAGCTGGTCGAGGGACATCGCACGAAGCCGCGCCGCTGCCAGCTCGACCGCCAACGGCAGTCCCTCCAGCCGGGACACGATCCTCGCGACCGTCGCCTTGTTCTCCTCCGTGAGGTGAAACCCCTGCACCGCAGCGGCCGCCCGCTCACAGAACAAGGCGACGGCATCGAACCTGCCCAGTGAATCGAGCCCATCGGTCGCCTCGGCGTCGGGAAATGCCAGCGGAGCCACGACCTCGACGGCCTCGCCGTTGACTCCGAGACGCTCGCGGCTGGTGGTGAGAACCCGCAACTGCGGGCAGTCCCTCAGCAGTTCCTGGGTCAACCGGGCCACATCCTCGATCAGCTGTTCGCAGTTGTCCAGCACCAGAAGCAGCCGGCGCGGGGCCAGGAAGTCCACCAGGATGTCGTGCAGCGGTCTGGCCGACTCGTCACGCAGGCCCAAGCCGGCAGCGACCACATCGACCAGCAGTGAACCGTCGTGCAATTCGCCCAACTCGACCATCCGCACGCCGTCGGGGAAATCGGGCCGGGACTCGGCCGCGGCCCGCCGCGCCAGCCGCGTCTTGCCGACCCCGCCAAGCCCGATCAGCGTCACCAACCGTGACGTCGTCAGCAGCCTTCTCACCTCGCCCAGTTCGACATCGCGCCCGATGAAACTGGTCAGCTCGGCCGGCAGACCGCCGCGTGTGCGGTGCGCCCGAGCGGGTCCACTGTCCACGTGATGTCCGGCCAGGGAATCCTGCTGGTCTCCGCGCAACGCCATCTCGTCAACCGGGAAGCCGTGCGCGGACTGCATGTGCTGCAGCTGCTCCCCCAGTGCGACAGCGGACGGGCGATCAGCGGGCTCGCGCGACATCGCGCTCTCGACGATGTCCGCCAGGCCCGCGGGGATGCCGCGGGCCCGCAGATCCGGCAGCGGGTCGCTGGCAATGCGGAGGAACTGTGCGACAACCTGTTCGTCGCTATGGCGTTCGAACGCCGCATGACCGGTCAGCATCGCGAACAGGCTGGCACCGAGTCCGTAGACGTCCGAGGCCTGGCTGGGCGGATCTCCCGCCAGGATCTCGGGGGCGATGAACGCCGGTGACCCGGTGATGGTGCCCGCGGCGGTCTGGAAAGCCCCGGTGATGTGCGCGATTCCAAAGTCGCTCAACGCCGGCTCGCCATAGTCGGTCAGCAGGATGTTCGCGGGTTTGACGTCGCGGTGCAGAACGCCGAGACGGTGAGCCGACTCCAGCGCGCCCGCCATCTTGACCCCGACTCGCAGCGCTTCCACGAGCGGGAGCAAACCGAGCCGTTTGATTCGCTCCTCGATCGACCCCTGTGGGTGGTACTGCATCACCAGGTATGGGTGCCCGCCGCCGGTCTCCCCGACCGCCAGCAGCGCGACGATGTTGGGGTGGCCGGTCAACTTGGCCATCGCATGCTGCTCGCGCAGGAACCGTTCGCGGTCCTCCTGCAGTTCGGCGGTGAGCACCTTGACCGCAACGACACGATCCAGCGCCACCTGTGTACACCGGAACACGATGCCGAAACCGCCCCGGCCGATCTCGTCGATGTCGGCAAATCCGGCCGTACTCAATTGCGTGGCGACGGCAAAGCCGACGTCGCGTTGCGTCCGGACGGGATCGCTGTTCATCGTTACCCCAGCGCGAGCATAGGCCTCTTCGGAACGTTCTCCCGAAGATTGCGAGATACCTGAGCGGCCTGTGTCACGCGCCGACGAGATGGGCCTCGAGCTCCTTTCGGAGGATCTTGCCTACGGCATTGCGGGGTAGCTCCTCGAGGAACACCACGTCGCGGGGCACCTTGTAGTTCGCAAGGTGTTCCCTGACATGCTGCTTGAGCACCTCGGCGGTCGCCGACTCCCCCGGTTTCAACACCACGAAGGCGGCGAGTCGTTGGCCGAACTGCTCATCGTCGACGCCGAGCACGGAAGTGTCCTCCACGGCTGGGTGGCTGGCCAGCGCATTTTCCACCTCGATCGGGTAGACATTCTCCCCTCCCGAGACGATCATCTCGTCGTCGCGTCCCACCACGAACAGCCGGCCCGCATCGTCGAGGTAGCCAACGTCACCGGTGGCCATGAAGCCGTCCACGACATCCTTGGTGTGGCCGGATGTGTACTCCTCGAACTGCGTGGTGGTGCGGGCGAAGATGGCCCCGACGACGCCGCGCTGACGCTCCTGGCGGGCCTCGTCGAGGATGCGAACCTGCGTTCCGGGCATCAGCCGGCCAGCGGTGTTGGGGGCCGCGCGCAGATCCTCCGGGCCGGCAAGGGCGATCACACCGACCTCGGTGGCGTTGTAGTTGTTGTAGACGACGTCACCGAACTGATCCATGAATCTGGTCACGATGTCGGGACGCATCCGCGAGCCGGCGGCGGTGACAAATCTCAGCGACCGCCCGCTGAAGTGGTTGCGAACCTCGTCCGGCAGCTCCATGATCCGGTCCAGCATCACCGGGACGATACTCAAACCGGTGGCGCGATAGCGGTCGACGAGTTCCATCGTGGCCGCAGCATCGAAGTTGCGTCGCACCACCAACGTGCACGACAGCATCGTCCCCATGATCAGCTGTCCGAATCCCCACGCGTGAAACAGCGGCGCTGCAACGACGGTGGTCTCCTCGGCGCGCCAGGGCAACCGCGCCAGTATCGACGGCCCCTCGGAACCTCCGCCGCCGGCCGCGCGCCGGGCTCCCTTCGGCGTTCCGGTGGTGCCCGAGGTCAGCAGGATCATCCTGGACTTGCGGCGGGTGCGGACCGGCCGCTGCCCGGCATGCCGAACGATCAGCGTCTCGAGGGTGACCGGATGTTGCGCCGGCTGATCCGTCCACGCCACGACGCGTGCGACGTCCGGGGCATCAGTCAACGCGAAATCCATTGCGGTGCTGAACTCTTCGTCGTAGATGACGACGTCGGGGCGTTCCCGTGCCACCACCTCGGCAAGGGCCGGGCCGGCAAACGACGTATTGAGCAGCAACACATCCGCGCCGATCCGCTCGGTGGCGGCGAGCGCATCGATGAACCCGCGGTGGTTGCGACACATGATGCCCACCACCTGTGGTGTACCACCGGGCAGCTGCTGCAATGCGGCGGCCAGCGCGTTGGCGCGTGTGTGGAGCTCCCGATAGCTCAACACACCGAGTTCGTCGATCAGGGCGGGACGGTCCGGGCAGCGCTGCGCAGACACCGCGATGCCGACGGTGTTCATGACACCGGTGCGCAGCATGGCGGTACCCATCCGCAGGTACTTGTCCGGGCGCAGCGCCACCAGCAACCGGGCCTTCCGCAGCGCACGAACGGATTCGCGAATGTGGGCAGCGCGCTGGGAGGGTGCACCCTGCGGTGGCATCACGGCAATCACCCTAGGATCGGGAATCGGCGCTGGGCGGCCAATTCGTCCAACGCGGCCTGCATCACCTTGCGAACATGCTCATCGACCTCGGCGACCTCGGGGTTCTTGCCGAACTCGGCGACGATGTCGATGGGCTCCAGCACCTGGGTGACGAGCTTGGAGGGCAGCGGCAGATTGTAGTTCCCCAGGCTCAGCCCCAACGGGAAACCGAAGGACAGCGGCACCTGTTCGATCCGCGTGAGCTTCTTGATGAAGCCGAGCCGTTTGGCCAGCCAGGCGCCGCGGGTCAAGAACAGCTGGGTCTCCTGCCCGCCGATCGACACGACCGGCACGATCGGCACGCCCGCCTCGATTGCCGTACTGACGTAGCCGGTTCGCCCGCTGAAATCGATGATGGCCTGCTGACTGGTCGGGCGCATCGCGTCGTTGTCCCCACCGGGGAAGACGATCACCACCGCACCGGATCTCAGTGCCCGCACCGCATTGTCGCGGCTGGCACGGATCATGCCCAGCCGCGCCATCACTTTCGCCATCGGCCCGCTGAACAGGATGTCGTGGCCGAGGGTGTAGATCGGGCGCTCATAGCCGAACCTCGCGAAGAACTCATGCCACAGCGTGGGCACGTCCATCACAAACGGGCCGCCGGAGTGGTTCGACACGATGAGGGCTCCTCCGGGAGGAACCCGGTCCATGTCACGCACTTCGAAACGGAACCACACCTTGTAGACCGGCCCGCCGATCGAGACCATGCGGCGGATCATTGCGGGGTCCCACACTCCGCTGAAGTCTCCGACACCAAGGGCGATGTGCTGATCGTCGGTCAAGGCGAACCCGCTGCATCGCTTCGGGACAAGAACGATCCGCACCCCACAGCGACGCGGTGCGAGAGGCGGGAAGCGCAACACTGCTGTGCGCGTGGGTAGATCGCGTCCACGTCGGCCAGCCTAGTATGAGGAACATCACACTGGAGGGTATTTGCCGAGACAGAATCCCGCGTGGGGCCCGGGCACCGCAGGCTCACAGCGATACCGCGGCGGGGTGATCTCACGAGCGCCGTCGGTCACCCGAGGACCGGGAATCGGCGCTGGGCGGCCAATTCATTCAACGCGGACTGCATCGCCTCGCGGACGCAAGCATCCACCTCGGCGATGTCCGGGTTCTTGCCGAACCGGGCGGTGATGTCGATCGGCTCCAGCGCCTGGGTGACGATCTTGGACGGAAACGGCAGGTTCGCCGTCCCGATACTCAGTCCGAACGGGAAGCCGAACGAGATCGGCATCTGCTCGAGGCGGCTGCGCCGGTCCAGCCCCAGCAGCTTGGCCAGCCAGGTGCCACGCGTCAGGTACAGCTGGGTTTCCTGCCCACCGATCGACACTACGGGGACGATCGGCACGCCCGCCTGGAGCGCCATCGTGACGTAGCCGGTCCGGCCCGCGAAATCGATGATGTTCTGTTCCCATGTCGGGCGCGCCGCATCGTGGGCTGCACCAGGGAAAACCATGACCACGGCACCGGAACGCAACGCTTTGTCGGCGTTGTCGCGGCTGGCGCGGAGCATGCCCATCCGCATGAGAGCTCCGGCGGCCGGGCTCCGGAACAGCACATCGTGGCCGAGGATGTACAGCCTGCGGTCGTAGCCGAACTTCTCGAAGAAGTCGACCCAGAGAACCGGCGCATCCCACGCAAACGGGAGGCCGGAGTGGTTCGACACGATCAGTGCGCCGCCGGACGGGAATGTGTCCAGACCACGCACTTCGGAGCGAAACCAGCGTTTGCACACCAGACGCGCGGACTTGACCATCCGCTGCATCATTTCCGGATCCCAATCGCCGGTGAAGTCTCCCGGCTGCGGGATCGTCTGATCACCGTCGTGCGTCTGATCACTGTCGTTCGACTGATCGCTGTCGTTCACCGCGGACCTCTCCATTGCCGGTTGAAATCGTCGTTTGCCGAATTCGCGAACCCGCAGGACGCCCCCACGAACATCCACGGCGGGAACACAGTTTCTGCCAACCCCCCGTGGATGACCCCGCCGTCCGATAGCTTATGTGAGGCACATCACGGAATGCGTGCTTTCCGCAGGCGGGCCCAGAACTGCCCCGGCCGACGAGGACGACAAGTATGAAATCCCATCGATCATCCGACACCGCGATCAGGCTGTCGGGCAGTGACACCACGTTCGTTCTCGACGAGCCGATCGAGCCGCAGCACACGCTGAAGATCGCGGTGTTCGACGAGGCCTCCAGCCGGGGCTTCGACTTCGACCGGATGAGTGAGGTGATCGCCGGCGCGGTCACCCTGCTTCCCCAGATGCAGTGGCGAGCGCAGTCGGTGCCGTTGGGGTTGGGCCGACCGGTGTGGATCACCGACCCCCATTTCAACGTGCGCAACCACCTCCGGCACGCCCGCCTGCCCGAGCCCGGCACCAAGACGCAGTTGTGTCAGACGATCGGCGAAGTCGCCAGCAACCCGGTACCGCCCGATCAGCCCCCGTGGGAGCTGTGGTTCTTCGAGGGCTACGAGGGCGGCAAGGTCGTCGCGGTGCTCAAGATGAACCACGCGCTGGCCGACGGCGGCAGATTCATGGAGTTGCTCGACATGCTCACGCAACCGGGACCGGGCGCGCCGACCGTAGCGCCGCCCATCCCGTGTGCCCCCGAGCAGCTCAGCGGCCTCGACGCCGTGTGCGACGGCACTCGAGAGTTGTGGGAGCAGTTTTCGCGCGAGCTGCCCCAGCGGCTGCGCACCATCCGACGGGGTAGGGCAGCGCGCGGGGGCGCGCCGGTTCCACACTCGCCGTCGATGCTGCGCGACCAACCGAAGCTGCCGTGGCGAGGTCCGCTGACGGCCGGCCGGTCCTTCTCGTGGGTGTCGCTGCCCCTCGACGACATCAAAGCAATGGCAAAGGCCGGCTCCGGGACGGTCAACGGTGTCGTCTTCGCTATCGCCGCCGGAGCGGTTCGCGAGTACCTCCTCGAAGAGGGAATACCGACCGATCGGCCGATCGTCGCCAACGCCGCAGCCAAGGTCCGCAAGGAAGGTGACACCCGGCTGTGGGGAACCGCCGCCACCAATCGGACGTTTTTGCTCCCGACCCACCTGGCCGATCCGGTCGAGCGGCTGCGCGCGGCGAACGCACAGACCAAGGCGGTGCGGGCAAGCGTTGACGCCCGCCCGGTGCAGCGGGAGGAGTGGTTCGATCTCGCCCCGCCACTCGTATTGGCCCCGATGCTCAGGTTGGCCCGCCTCATGGGCCAGCGGGTGCGCGGGGCATTGATCGTGTCGAACGTCAAGGGCCCCCGCGAGAAGCGCTACTTCGGCGGGATGGGCGTCGAGAACTTCATCTCCTGCGGCCATCTGAAATACGCGGCCGGTGTCAACATCACCGTCTGGAGCTACGCGGACCAGCTCAATTTCGCGGTGTACGGCTGCGCACGGACCCTGCCCGATGCCGAGTTGTTCACGCAACGACTCCAGTCTGCGTTCGACGAGTTGCGGCAGGCCACCGGCGTGTCGTCGACCCCCGCGAATGGCGCGACCGACGAGTCCGGGCCCGCACCGGCAGCGCCCAGCGCAACAGAAGGCAAGCAGCACGTATGAGATGACCGAGGTCGGTCATCCCAGGGCCAGCTGTGCGGTGGCCTGCAGTACTGCTTCATCGAGTGCCTCGGTCCGCAGGTGCTCGAATTCGAGGTAGACGGGATCGCGCACCATCTCGACGAAACGCCGCCTACTGGGATAGCGAACGAGAAGCACGACATCCCACGCCTGGCCGTCGCAGGCCACCAGCGCCGTGGAACCATGGCCGGCATAGACCAGCTCGACACCGTATCTGGCGTTGATGCCGGTCGATTCGAACTGCTGGGCATACTCCGCGTACTTGAGAGCCCCGCCATCGGGCCGGAATCTCAACAGGTTGAGCATGACCACGGGTGCGCCATCGTCCTCGGCCAGGAGCCGTTCGAGCCCATCTTCGTCGAAGTTGATCACCTGTTCGGCTCCTCTCCGCCACGGAGTGCAGCGCGCCGGCCAGTCCGCACTCCGCCCGCACGCAACCGCAGTATGACCCATAGCGCCGGCCGATCGCCTGGCGGCAACACCACGACGTCACAGACTCGTCAGATCCACAGTTCCGCGAAACTCGTTGCTGCCAAACACCTTCTGACCAGAACATCGAATCTCGCGGTGGCCGGGCAATACCGCCCCGGTCCGGGTTTTGGAGTTGACATTCCGCTATCCCACTGGTTTTGTGGAGTGAGTACTCCAATTCGTGTGGAGGTGATCGGTGGCCGGGGCACAGCCCTACGGGCAACTCAAGCACCGAAACGTCAATGGCGTCACGATGGCATACGTCGACGAGGGCGAGGGCGATGCGATCGTCTTTCAGCACGGCAACCCGACGTCGTCGTATCTGTGGCGCAACGTCATGCCCCACCTGGAGGGCCTGGGCCGCCTGATCGCCTGCGATCTGGTCGGAATGGGTGGCTCGGACAAGCTGAGCCCGTCGGGACCCCAGCGCTATCGATATGCCGAACAGCGCGACTATCTGTTCGCCCTCTGGGACGCACTGGATCTCGGCGACAACGTCATCCTGGTGCTTCACGATTGGGGATCGGCGCTGGGTTTCGACTGGGCCAATCGCCACCGCGACCGAGTTCAGGGCATCGCCTACATGGAGGCCCTGGTGACACCGCTGGAACCCGCCGATCTCGCGGGTGCGGGGCAGGGCGGTTTCGAGGGACTGTTCTCCTCGGAAGGCGAACAGATGGTGCTGCAGAAGAATCTCTTCCTCGAGGTCGCGCTGCCCATGCAGATCCTGCGTGATCTGACCGAGGAAGAGATGGCGCACTATCGCCGGCCCTACCTCAATCCCGGGGAGGAGCGCCGCCCGATGCTGACCTGGCCGCGGGAGATCCCGATCGGCGGACACCCTTCCGATGTCGTTGACGTCGTTGCGGACTATGCCGACTGGCTGGCCGGCAGCCAGACACCGAAGCTGTTCATCAACGCCGATCCGGGCGCGATTCTCACCGGCCGTCCGCGAGAGTTCTGCAGGAGCTGGCCCAATCAGACCGAGGTCACCGTCGCAGGCCGGCACTTCATCCAGGAGGACAGTCCAGCGGAGATCGGCTCCGCGCTGGCCGGTTTCGTCCGCCGCCTACGGGAACCGTCCCGGGATGACAAGGTGAGTCGTTCATGAAGGTCGAGTTCACCGTGGACCGAGATCTGTACCCGTTCGAATCGCGTTGGTTCGACGGTCCGCGGGGACGGATGCACTACATCGACGAGGGCGCGGGAGTGCCGATCGTGTTCTTTCACGGCAATCCCACGTGGAGTTTCCTGTACCGCAACATCATCACGCGGCTACGGGACGAATTTCGCTGCATCGCCATCGACTATCTGGGATTCGGCCTGTCCGAGCGGCCGGCGAATTTCGGGTACACGGTCGAAGAACAAGCCGGTGCCACGGGGGAACTGCTGGACCATCTCGGACTCGACGGATTCATCACGATGGGACAGGACTGGGGTGGTCCGATCAGCATGGCCGTCGGCACCGCACGCCACGACCGCATCCGCGCGGTCACGCTGGGCAACACCTGGTTCTGGCCCTCCGACCACTGGAAACTGAAGCTGTTCAGCATCGCGATGGGCACCCGGCCGATGCAAAGCCTCATACTGCGGCGCAACGCGTTCGTCGAGGCCCTGCCCTACGCGACCGCCACGAAGCCGAACCCCGCCGTGATGGCGCACTACCGAGGTGTGCAGCCCTGTCCGGAAGCCCGCCGCGGCATCGCCGAGCTGCCCAAACAGATCCGCGCCGCTCGCCCACTGCTGGCGCGGCTGGAACACGACGTGCCAGCCCTGTTGGGTGACAAACCCGCCCTGTTCGTCTGGGGTATGAAAGACCCCGTCTTTCCACTGGGAAGGGCGATCGGCAGGCTCCAGGACGCTTTCCCCGACAACGTGGTACGGCTACTCCCCGAGGCGAAGCACTTCATCCAGGAAGACGCGCCCCTGGACATCGCGACGGCGATTTCACGACGGTTCGGCTGAAGCGGGACGATCGCAGGCGCCCCCGCGGACCTCCGTGGGCCAGCAGGTTCGGTGGTCTCAGCGTGGGCCGATGCTCACCACGACGGCGTCGGCCTGCTCGGCAGGGGCCGCATGCCGGGACCCGGCCTGATAGGAGGGATGCCTCCGCATGGCTTCAGCCAGCTCGCGAGAGCGCGTCGCCGAGCGCCTGGCGCGGTGCGATTGCAGGGAAACGACTCGCGCGCCGACGGTCTTCGTCGTCATCAGCGCTCCTTCCGCCGAACATCCGATGGGCTCGGCTCGGCCGAGCTTCTACGTACAAGCATGCGTGGCGAGCCTGAGTGCCGACATCAGCGCTAGCCGTGAACTTGATAAGAAGTGGCTATCTCGCCAATAGCATGTGATTCTCCAATTGCGGAGAGTACGTTCTCGAAATATACAAACGGTGCGCAGTTTTGCCGGATCTGCACCTCCGTCTGCGGCATCCTCGTCGACGTCGAAGGCGAGGACGTGATCCGCGTCCACGGCGACCACGACCGTCCCTTCTCGCGCGGATATACCCGCGCCAAGGGCCGTGCGCTGCCGATGCTGCATCACCACCCGGACCGCCTGGAGCGACCCCGCATGCGAGTCGACGGCCGACTGCAGGACAGCACCTGGGAGGCTTGTCTCAACGACGTGGGTACACGGCTCAGGGACATCATCGACCGGCACGGGCCCGCCTCGGTCGCCTTCTACTTCAGCACCATGGAAAGTGCCGGCTTCCGAATGGCCGAAGCCTTGCACGCGGCCATCGGCACCCCAGGTCGGCGTCAATCCGGTGGTATCCCATGGCCACGCGATCTCGATGCCCAACCCGACCGGCACGGTCCGTGAGATCGCCAAGCGCGGCCAGGTATGGGTAATCGACCCCCGGCACACCGAAACCGCACGACTGGCCACCGGGCACCTGGCTCCGCGCTCGAAAACGAGTCGAAGAGGCCATTCCGTGAGACTTGGCGTCTGCGCCACCCGGTCGGAGCGCCGCTGCCGACCGATGCGCCTAACCTGGTGCCGTTGCGCCTGTGGTTGTCGATGAAGGTGGGCCGGCACACCTCTTGGGGAAGTCGACCGACTGACCGAGTTGTTCCATCCCCTTGCGGTACTGTTCGGTCCCCGGCAGGTTCGGGGTGGCACCGGACCAGATCGTCGTCGTGCACCTGGCGGTGTCACAGCCGCCCCCGAAAGTCTTGGACTCGCCGGTTTCCGTCTTGCACAGACAGTGTGCCTGAGCGGGATTGGCGGGATCGACCTCGCATTCCATGTCCAGGCAGTTCGCCCATAGCGTTCCGGACGGACAGCTCATGACACCGAAGTTGTCGTTGACGTTGTCGGTCGAGAACGTCGAAACCACCCTCGTTCCCGACGGCACACGCTCGTCGCAGGGCTTGAATCCCATCGAGTAGCCGTTCAGCACCACGCAGTCGCACACCGCGATGTCCGAGTCGGTCGCCGAGCGCACGCACGGCGCGCTCGTGCACAACGCATAGGTCTGATTGCACAGCCAGACACCATCGACTTCGAGGGCATCGGGTTTGGACGGTTCGCTGCTCTTGTCGCCTGCGCCGCAAGCGGAAGCCACTGCTGCGACACCCGGCAGGACGGCGACCGAGGCCAGCCCGCCCACCGCTCGCCCGAGAGCGTGACGCCGAGTGAACCGGGGTTTGGCCGAAAGGCTCAGCGCTTCGCCGACCAGCGTGGCGATCGCACGGGCTCCGCGCGCCGGGGCGGCGACGAGTGTGCGGTCGCTGTCGATCAGCACGGCGCTGGGAGTCGCGGTGATGCCGTAGGAGGCGAGCACGGCCCGACGCTCGTCGACGAGCACCGTCCGCAGTCCGTAGGGGTCGACGGCATCACCCATCGAACCGCTATTGACCACGACGACGGTGACGCGCCCGTCGATGTCACGCTGCCAATTCGCCACCTCGGGCAGCAGAGCCTCGCAAGCGCCGCACCCGGCCTGACTGAAAACCACAACGAGCGGGCGCCGTGATGCCAGCAGTGTGTCGAGGGTCCAGGTGTGTCGGTTCCGGTCCGGCAACGCGAAACCCGGCGCATGGGCACCCACCCGCGTCGTCCAGCGGCGCCGCAATCCGGGGCCGAGCCACAGACCGACCATCACCAGCGCCAGTACCGACAACGGCCAGCCGAACTGACCGCCCGACACCACGAACACGGCGACCGCCGCGAGACACCCGTTCCTGGCCACCGTGGTCCACCCGATCGGCGCCGACGAGAGCCGCCCGAAACAATGGCAGTCCGGACGCCGCCCCCGCGCGAGGTTGGCCACCACCACCGTGCTGAATCCGGCAACCATCACCAACGCCGCCAGGGCACCACCCCTGGCGAAGGGCCCCACCAGCAGCATCAATCCGGTGCCGATCTCGGCCACCACCAGCGCCCACCCCGCCGGAGCGGCAACCACCCGCGGGACGCCGAATCCGGCCACCGCCCGGCGATGACCGCCGCGGTCGGCGAGCTTGGCCGCCGCAGCCACGATGAAGATCGCACCGAGAAACACTCGCGCCACCCAGACCGCCACGGTCAGCACCCCCTATGGCTGGTCGACCGACACAACGTGCGATCCGATGATGCCAAGAAGACGTGTGCCGCGCACGCGTTCTGCCGCCGCACCGGCATGCCGACCGGGCCGTCACGCCAGGCTGATCAGCAGAACCCCCGCCAACACCGCGGCGGCAGCCGCCGCGCGACGGGCGCCGAGCCGCTCACCGAGGAATATCGCGCCGATCAACGCTCCGAACACGATGCTGGTCTCGCGCAGCGCGGCGATGGGTGCCAGTGCCCCGCTGGTCTGTGCCCACAGCACGATGGCGTAGGCGGTCAGCGAGATGACACCGCCGGCAATCCCCGAGACCGCAGACGCCCGGATCGCCGCCGTCAGCCGACCGCCGCGGCGACGGAGCGCCGCAAGCACAGCGAGCGGCGGTCCCTGCAGGAACGACATCCATCCGATATAGGCCGGCAACGGCGCCCGCAGCACGCCCACGCCGTCGACCACGGTGTACGCCGCGATCATCACGCCGGTGAGCACGGCCGCCGACAGGGCGGGCAGATCACTGCGGCAGGGGCGGCCGCCGACCAGCACCAGAGCGGTGAGTCCGCCGGAGATCGCCAGGATCCCGACGAGCTCACCGAACCGCACACCATAGCCGAGCAGCACCACCGAGATCAGTGCGACAAGCCAGGGTGAGGTGCCCCTGGCCAACGGATACATCTGGCTGAATTCGCCGAGGTGGTAGCTGGCCGACAGCAGCAGGTAGTACACGACGTGCAGCACCGCGGAACCGACGATGAACGGCCACGTGCCCGCGGGCGGCAGGCCCGCGACGATCGCCATACCCGCGCCGCCGACCGAATCGACCGCGCCGATGAGCGCGAAACCGACCAGCCGGTCGGACACGTTGTGCACCAGCGAATTCCAAATTGCGTGCAGCAACGCCGAGAGCAACACGGCGAGCGCAACCGACGGAGCCATCGATGGACCTTCCCACCGGCGCGGTGCGCGCCGGCGCAGATCCTCCAGGCTTTTGTCCGTTCAGATGACCGCACCCCATCGGGAGCTGCGGTGGCGTCGCTTGGACCAGACACGTCGCGACGCCGGAACCCTAGACGCTCTCGTCTGAGACCCTAACAGGCGTTCGCCCGTAAGGCGGTCCCCTGCGTCGCCGGTGGCGGAGGCGGGACGGCGAAGTCGAGCAGCACGGCGCGGGCCTGCTCGTCGGCACGCCCCAGATCGAGTTCGACAAGGGCGCATTCCGCGTTGGCGGCGACCCAGAGGCGTGCCGCGGTGCGCGGCGCCGGCCAGCCCAACGCGACGAAATCTGTGGTCAAAAAAGCGACGGTCGCATCGTTGCGGCGGGTGATCTCGGCAACCCGTTCGACCGCCAGATACAGCGCCGGGTCGTCGAACGCGCGCGGACCAGCGCCGGGCGGCAACACGCCGCTGCGCTGTGACGGAGTTTCGCCAGCGATGAACACGATCTGCGTGCTCGCGCGGCTGAGTTGACCGCGCCGACATCGTGTGGGGCCGCCGAGACACGGCCATCCCGCTATCGGCCGGCCGCGCCACCCACGCCAGCCTGCCGAACACCCACAGCTGGAACTACTCGGGACAACAGCTCCAGGCGATGAAACCCGACATTCAGCGCTACCTGACGGCCAGCTGAGCGCGATCGGTGGCTACCGCTGCTTCGGGGTGCGGGTTCGTCGGTAGTGGCGGGCTGCCCGGACGCGGTTGCCGCAGGCTTCTGAGCACCATTGGCGGCGTGGGTGTGACTTGACGAAGTAGAGCACGCAGCCAGGTGCGTTGCAGGCGCGCAGGTTCACCGCTTGTGGACCGGTGAGCAATTCAACGGCGTCGTGCCCGAGGTCGGCCAGGGCGCTGCGGGTCGGTGAGGCGTGCTCGCTGATCACGGTGTGCAGATGCCCGTCGCTGAGCGCGAGTTCGGCGTGCGGGCGGCTGGTGAGTAGGCGGTTCACGGCGTCGACAGCCTCGTCGACCTCGGCGACGGAGGATTGCGCAGGGGCGCGGACGTCCTCGGTGACGTGGGCCGCTAGCCGGCGGAGGCTGTCGCGCAGCAGCAGGGCGTCAGCGAACTCGTCGTCGGTTGGTTCGCCCAGTTCGGTGTGGTCGTAGCCGGTGACGTCGACGAACCAGTCGCGCAGCGCGGCGGGGCCGGTCAGTTCGTCGTGCACGCCGCCGGTATCGGCCCAGATGGTGTTCATCAGCCGTACCGGAGCGGGCTCGTCGGGCAGGAGCCACGCGGGTGTTCCCGTGGTCACACCGCAACATTATCACGGGTACATGGACTTGCATCCGTTAGGACGCTGTGGTAGATCTTCTAACGGCAACAGCCGTATATATCCGTTAGAAACGAAGGAATACTCCAATGACCGACTTCGCCCCCGTCGAACCCGAGTCCGCCACCGGTACGGCGGCCGACCTACTCGCCCAGGTGCACAGATCGTTGGGGCTGACCCCCAACATGACCAAAGTGATGGCCAACAGTCCCGCCCTGTTGCAGGGCTATCTGGCCTTGTCCGGTGCTGTGGGCGGGGGTGTTCTGCGGCCCGCGGTCCGTGAGCGCCTGGCGATCGCCACCGCTCAGCTCAACGGCTGCGAGTACTGCTTGTCGGCGCACACCTACATCGGTGCCAACATCGCCAAGGTGGACGCCGCCGAGCTCGACGGTGCCCGCCGGGCCCAGTCGGGTGATGCACGCGTCGCAGCGCTGCTCACGCTGTCCAACACCATCGCCGAGAACGCCGGCGACGTCACCGAAGTCGAACTGAAGACGGCCCGTGCGGCCGGGGTGACCGACGAGGAGATCGGTGAGGTCGTGGCCAACCTGGCGTTGAATGTGATGACCAACTACTTCAATGTGTTGGCTCACGTCGACAACGACTGGCCCGTCGTGTCCCTGTGAGCCGCGCCCGGTGACGGACGATGAACGACAACCCTCGGTTCGCCGCTGTGGGATTCCACAGCGGCGAGCTGACCGTGCAACAACGTGCCGGGGTGCAGGCTCAGGCTGCCCGGCTGGCCCCTATGGTGGCCGGATTACCCCGGCAACAACATGTTCAACAGCTTGGGCAACCTCACCGCCGACCCCACCGCGGCCCTGTTGTTCCTCGACTTCGACACCGGCGACGTCCTCCAGCTCTCCGGTTGCGCCACCGTGAGCTGGGGAGATCCCGACCCTGCCGGCGACGAGGCCGACACCGGACGCCGGGTGCAGTTCACCCCCCAACGTGTCGTCGCCACCACCATGCCCGAGCTCAGTGAAACCGACCACGTCGCCTACCCGTACAACCCGCAGCCAACCGACCGCCAACCATGACCAACAACACACGGAGACAACATGTCTGAGCATCTCCCACCGGTCCCACCGTTCGACCTGGACAGCGCGCTACAGAAGGTGCAGGCAGCCGAGGACGCCTGGAACACCCGCGATCCCCACCACGTCAGCCTGGCCTACACGCCCGACTCCGCCTGGCGCAACCGCGACCAATTCCTCGCCGGCCGCGCAGCGATCGTCGAATTCCTCACCGCCAAATGGGAACGCGAGCTCGATTACGCCCTGCGCAAAGGCCTGTGGGGATTCCGCAACAACCGCATCGCCGTGCGCTTCCAATACGAATGGCGCGACTCCACCGACCGGTGGTACCGCAGCTATGGCAACGAACTCTGGGAATTCGACGACAACGGCCTGATGCGCCGCCGCGAAGCAAGCATCAACGACCTCGCCATCACCGAATCCCAGCGCCGCTACTTCGGCCCCCGACCCGCCAGTGAACACGGCATCGACTTCCCACTCGGATAGAACCCAGTCCGGGGTCCGGTGAGCCACTATGTGCGGTGCCCACCAGATGCATCGGGATGTGGGCTAGATGCGCAGCGCAGGGGCCAGGGCGGACAGCGGGATATGCGCTTGCACGGTGCCCCCGTCCATGGACCACTGCATGATTCCCGGCGTGAAGTCGATCGGCTCGTCGTGACCCACCGGATAGTCGGGTAGGTAGAGGATCAGTTCGTCAGGAGTCAGCGCCCATGCCCGATACGCGCCGGAATAGACCTTGTCGGGAGTCCATCGATCGGCAATGAACGGGTAGGTGCCCGGGTCGTGTGGCGGAGGGGCCTGATTGAGCGCGGTTTCGATGAACGGCCGGCCCAGCGACGGAATCGCGGTGAAGGGATCGGACACCACATCCGACAGCTGCAGCCGCCGCCCGCTGGCCATGTCGAATGTGAAGGTGCGATAGGCGTTGTTGGGCTTGGGCCCGTCGGCGTGGTAGTCCTCGTGGAACACCACGCTGAGCAGGTTGCCGTGGTGAAAGATCTGGTAGTTCTCCTCGCCGAAGCTGTCCGCGACCATGCGCGCGCCAACGCTCTTCCAGTTGTTGACCAGGGTGCGCAGGTAGTCACGGATCACCGGACCCGTGGTCGGGTTGTCGACGAGCTCGCCGGGTACGGCGACCTTGATGTCGCGAACGGCCTCGCGCCGGGAAACCACCGAGGTGTGGCAGTACCGGCCGTCCCACTCACCCCCCAGCTCGCCGCAGAAGGACTGGACAGACGCCCGCGCGATGGCTGCACTTGAGACCATCGCGGCGAGCACGATCGCCACCGTGGCGAGTCTGCTGATCGACATCGAACGACTCCGAATGCTCTTAGAGCAACTGGACTTTGCTCGCCAGCCAGCGACCGTCGACCTTCTCCATGGTCATTTTGACTCTGCTGCGGTCGATGCGGGGATCGGGTACCGCCGTATTGGTCACGGTCTGATCGATGAAGACCAGCACCACCACCTTGTCGGTGGATTCCGACTGAATCGCGGAGTCCACCACGACACCATGTGCAGTGGCTTTGTTGTCGATCAACAGCTGCCGAAGCTGGACGCTGGACTGCGTGTACATGTCCTTGAACTCACCGGTCGCACCGTCGAGCACGTCCTTGAAGTTCTGGTCGACGTTGTTGGAGTCGATGCTCGTCAACACCTGAGCATACTCGATGGCCGCGTGGAGGGCCTGCTGTCCGGCTTGCTGCACCCGGTGCTCCTGCCACTGCTGCCATCCGAGGAATCCGGAAACCGCAAGTGAGGCGACAAGGAGAACGGGGAGCACGCTGCGACGCAGATAGTGGCGCCACGGCAGCTTGCGCCGTTTGGCCTTGCCCCTCTTGGCTTTGCCGGGCTCGATGCCGTCGTCGTCATCGTCGGTGCCGTCGCCGGCCGAAGCTTCGGCGTCCTCGCCGGTCTCGGCCTCGGCGGCTGCGGCGCCGGGCTTTTCGTCCTCGGCTTTTTCCGCAGCGGCGTCTTCCTGTGCGGCGCCGGGCTTTTCGTCCTCGGTGTCGGCGTCGAGATCTTTTTCGGTCGTCGTGGCCACAATCATCTCCTTGGCTGGACGGGTGTCGGTCTTAGTGCGGCGGCTCTATCGGCAGGGCTGGGCCGCCGTACGGTGTGGGGATCGTGTAGCGGCCCTTCGGTGTCGGATCGGTTCTGCGCCCCAGGTCCGCCCCCGGCGGCGGACCGGCGGTGTCGTCACCGGCCGGCCGCGGCGCGTTCTTGGCTCCACGGATCAGGACCCCGGGATCGTCGTCGCGGCAGTAGGTGTACATGAAGGGCTCGGGATAGTCGGCTTCGGAGGGCGGAAACGCGGGTGTGCCGTAGTCGCAGGCGTAGCGGGGGTACCAGTCAGCCGTCGCCCAGATCCCGTGGTCGTGAATGGTGGTATTCAGGGCGTCCAACACCGATCCGCGGTAGTCGGGGAAGAGCGCATTCAGCGCCGGCACCCGCAGGTAGAGAAGCTGCGCGCTGCTGGCTGCGCTGGCCAGTAGCTGCACCATCACCTCGGAGTTGTCGGCGAACAGGCCGTCGACGGTCGAGAGGCTGTGCGGCGATTGCTGGATCAGGCGGCGGTAGCCGCCCTGCATCCCGGCCACGCCGGCCAGGGTGCGGTTGAGGCTCGTGGTCATGGCTGCCAGGCCGGCGTTCTTGTCGGCTGCCAGGTTCAGCACCACCCGGCTGGTCTTGATGATGCTGGTGGTTTCGGGCAGCACCGAATCGAGCGTCGAAATCAGGAACTTGCCGCCGTCGACGATGGCGGCCAACTTCTGCGGGCCCTGTTTGGTCAGGCTCAGTTCGGACTTGATGAGTTCCATCTTGTGGGGATCGACCTGGGCCAGCATTCCGTCGGCGTCGGCGAGCAACTGTGCCATGCCCAGCGGAACGGTGGTCCGGTCGACTGCGATGACGCTGCCGTCGTGCAGATAGGGTCCGGCGCCGGTGTCGGCTTCGAAGTTGAGGGTTTGCTCACCCCCGGCAGACAGCGCCGAGACGTGCGCGATGCTCGACGCAGGGATCTTCACCTTCGAGGTGATGTCGGCGACGGCATCCACACCTCTCTCGGTGATCTGCAGCGACTGGACATGCCCGATACGCACCCCCCGCAGCGAGACATCCTGATTGGGCAGCAGTCCACCGGAGTCCGCCAATTGCACGGTGACCCGATAGGACGACGCGAACGGTGTCACCCGCAATGCGCCGGCCAACAGGTAGGCGGTCGCAACGACCAGTGTCAGGACCAGTCCGGCCACCGACAGCCATGTCTGTCGTCGGTGGCCCGCCCGCACCACGCGGACGATTGTGTTGGCGATCGCCTCGATCATCGCTGTGGCTCCGGCGGCTGCGGGCCGGGGGCCGGCTGCTCCGGCAGCGGGGCGACCTTGACCGCCCCCGGAATGTTCGGATCCGGTATCACCGGCACCTGCGGCGAATTCGGGCCGCGCCCGACCACTCGTTCCTGCAGGCGCCACAAGGTGTATTTCAACGAGCCGATGAATTGATTCCAGTTGTACCGTTTCGGCCCGTGGAACCCGATGTCTCCGGGGAATCCGATGTCGGGTGTCGATCCGAGCACCAGCCGGTCGAGACTGCCGCTCCCGGCGACCGCAAAGCCGGATGTCGACTTGATCAACGGGGGCAGCATACGGTTCACCGGCAGCCAGCTGGTATCCGGGCTCACCGCAATGTCGTTGAAGGCTCCGGCAAGTGTGTTCAGGTCGCCGATCATGCTCCGGCCGCTGGTGTCGGTTCCCCCTATCGACGGGAACCTGGCCAGCAGCCTAGCGGTGTCACCGGCCTGTACGGCCAGCTGGGACAGTTCGGTGGTGTTGGCGGAAAGGACCTCGGTGCTGGGCCCGGCGGCCGCCATCAGTTCGGTGATGGTGCGCTCTTTGGCGTCGAGCTCGTCGGCGAGGCTCGACATTTCGGTCATCGCGGTCGAGATCTGCCCAGAGCGGGAATCCAGCGTTCCCAGCAGCTGATTCGACTTACGAATCAGAACTGCCAGCGCCTGGCCCCGGTTGCCCGCCGCCTTGCCAAAACCGTTGATGATGTTGGTGAAGTTGCGCACTGCTCCGCCGTTCACCAGCACCGCCGCTGAGCTCAGCACCGACTCGACCGTCGCGGACGCCGCCGTCGAGTCCAGGCCGATGGTGTCGCCGTCGTGCAACATGGCTGCGTTCGGATCGGTCGCCGGCGGTGGCTGCAACGCCACGAACACGTCACCCAGTGGTGTCGCGGTGCGCAGCTCGGCGCTACTGCCTTGTGGCAACCGGACCCCCGCGCTGATACGCAGCGTGGTCACCGCGGTGTAGTTGCGGGCAACGATGGACTCGACCTGCCCTACGTCGGCGCCGGCGAGCTTCACCTTCGCGTTCATCGGCAGGTTGAGGGCGTTGGCGAAGACCGCGGTCAGCCGATACCCCGCAGAGCTCATCCCCGGGACCGGAAGAGGAAGGCTGGCAAGCCCGTTGGTGGCGCATCCTGAGCTGACGACTGCTGCGGCCAGGACAATTGCGAGGGCGGACTTCCCGCGTGCGGTCATCACTTCTGTCCCATCGCCGCCATGCCGTCCAGCACGTAGGTGAGCCCGAAGTCAGGTCCGAAGTCCTGCAGGGTCCCGGTGCTGCAGCCCAGTTGCCTCAGGCCCATCACGTTGCAGACCTCCTTGGACCACTGGCTGTCGAATACGACCCGGTCGGTGAGAAGGCGCCCGCGCAGGGCACCGTTGGACTGGTCGATGGTGTTGTAGACGTTGTCGGCCACCATCGGCGCCAAGTCGAGCAGTTCGGTGATCTCGCGTTGATCGTCGGTAGCCGTCTTCGCCAGGGCGTTGCCGTTGAGAATCGCCTGTTTGATGGTGTCGCGGTGGGCGTCGAGCAGATCGGCGGTCTGCTGGACCAGTTTGTCGAGTCTCTTGCCGGTATCGCCGGTGCCGATGTCCTCGTCGGCCAGAATCTGGCTGGCCAGGTGAATGGTCGACGAGAATTCCCGCAGCTTTGCGTCATTGGCGGCGGCAGCCTCGGACAGCGAGCTGACGTTCTTGATGATCGTGGTGATCTGTTCACGGGTCTGCGCGCCGCCGTCGCTGCTCAGTCGTAGCGCCTTGGACAGCTCGTTGAGTGCTTGTTTCATCTTTGCGCCGTTGCCGTCGACGACCGCCGCACCGTTGTTGATCAGGTCGGCGAGTGGACCCCCGCCATGACCGTCTCCTTCGAGTGACTTGGTCACCCGGTCCAGAACGGCCAGCACCCGGCTGAATTCGACGGGCGTCTTGGTACGGGTCAAGCCGATGGTGTCGTGGTCTTCCAGGGTGGGGCCGCCGCGGTAGGGCGGGGTGAGCTCGATCTGGCGGTCGGTGAGGATGGACGTGGAAACCGTCACGGCTTGAACGTCGGCGGGGACCTTGACGTTGCGGTCGATGGTGAACTCCACGTCGACGTAGCCGCCCCGTGGGCTGATCCTGGTGATCTTGCCCACCGGCATGCCCAGCACCGCCACCACATTGCCCTCGTACAAGCCTGAGGCACTGTCGAATTGGGCCGTCACGGTGATCGGGTCCTGCTTAGCGCCGAAGTACCACCACCCGACACCGACCGCTGCGATCACCGCCGCCACCGCGGCAATGACAGCGACGATCCTGATCCTGGCGGTGGCCCGCTTCCCGGTCACTTGCAGTCCTTGAAATACGGGATCATGCCAAACTGCTCGGCGCGGCCGCTGATGGCGCACATCCAGGAATCGATGAGCGCGCCGGCCGGCGCGGCGAAGGTGACAGCGTTGCCGTCACCGGTCATGTTGGCGACCTGGCGCATCATCACCGGGCTGACTTGCAGGATGTTGCGCAGCAGATCGTCGTGTTGGGCGAAGATGTCGGTGAGATCTCGGGTGTCCTTCATCAACGCATCCACTTGCGGCCGGTCGTCGATGACGATCGTGCTCAGGATGTTGACCAGGTTTGTCAGCGACTGCATCATCTTGTGGAAGACAGCACGTCGCGCAACGAAGTGGGTTATCAGGTCTTGCCCCTGGTTGACCAGGCTGCCCATGTCGGCTTGCTGGCGGCGCAACGTGTTGGTGACCTGCTCGGTGCTTCTGAGTAGCTCGCCCAACTGATCGCGGCGCTGCGCGATGATCGACGACAGGGAGTCGATGTTCTCCATCGCCTGTGGCACCACCGCAGGCATCGTCTTGAGCTGCTTGCCGAGCAGCGCCAGCGATTGCGCGAACCTGTCGGAGTCGACCTGCTCGAAAGTGGTTGTGGCGTCCTTCAATGCGACCTGCAGGTCGTAGGGAACCTCGGTGTGCGCCAAGTCGAAGGTGCCGCTCGGCACGGAACCCGGGCCACTGGGCTCCAGCGCAAGGTAGCGCGAACCGAGAATCGTCGCGACCTTGATCGCGGCTCTCGAGTTCTTGCCCAGCACGATGTCCTCGCGAATCTTCAAACCCGCCTCGACGTGGTCACCGGCGAGCTTCATGCTGGTGACGGTGCCGACCGGTATGCCCGCGATGGTGATCTGGTTTCCGGCCCGCAGCGAGGCCGCCTGCAGAAACTCCGCCGTGTAGTGGCGATACCCGACGCCGAGCGTGTGGACGACCACCATGGCCCCGATCACCACCGCGACCACCGCGACGGCGATCAAGCCAAGCCACGTCGTGTTGTGACTCTCCAGCGGACGCCTCAGCCGCCGCAGGGTCCGATTGCGCGGCTCCTCCCCATCACTCGCAGCTCGCTCTGCATCGTCGCCGCGCACCCAGGAATCAGTCATTGTTCCTGCACTTCGGGGTGTGCTGCGCCTTGTTTCCGGGCGTGGCGGCGTCGACGATGATCGGCACCACATCGTTGAGGCCGGGGAAGAATCCAAGGACGTTGGCGTCGCACCCGTAGCCGTTGCCGTAGGCGCCCTGGTTGCCCATTCGAGTGAGTCCCTTCAACGCCAGCGGAACGTTGTCGGCGAAGAACGCCACCTGGGGTTCGACGCTGAGGAGGTGCCGGACGACACCGGGCTGTCGATTGATGAGTTCGGCAATCGAGGGGTATACGTCCGTGGCGGAGGTGGACACCCGGTCCATCACCCGCGCCAGCGAACCTACCGAGGACACCAGTTCCGGACGCCGGCTGTCGAGGGTCGAAACGATGTCACGGGTCGAGGTGAGGACGCCGTCGAGGTTATCGTTCTGCTCGGCGAGATTGCGAACCACCTTGTTGAGATTGGTGATCACGTCGCCGAGGGCCTGATCTTTTCCAGCGAATGTCTTTGTGAGCGTTGCCGTCTGGCTGACCAGCGTGGCAAGAGACGAAGTGTCGCCCTGCAGTGACTGGATGAGCGCTTTGGTGAGGTTGTCGGCATCGCGTGGGTTCAACAGACTGAACAGCGGCTCGTAGCCGTTGAGAAGCGTGGTGACGTCGAAGGACGGTTCGGTGCGATCCAGCGGGATGACGCTTCCGGGCGCCAGCCGATCATGACTGCCTTCGGCGCCCAGCGACAGCCCGAGGTAACGCTGTCCGACGATGTTCTGGTAGGTGACCGAGGCGACGGTGTTGCCGAACAACGGCTGTTCGTCCTGGACCACAAACGAGACTTTCGCCAGTTTCCCCTCCAGGCCGATCTTTTCGACGCGGCCCACCCGCACCCCGGCCATCCGGACGTCGTCACCCTCACGAAGGCCGTACACATCGTTGAATACCGCCGAATACGACGCCGTGTTCCCGGCCACGTCGCGGCGCAGACTCACATACACCAGCCAGGTGACAGTCAATGCAGCGACCATGAAGAGCGACAGGCCGATGAGCGGCGCACGAGATTTCATTTCCGACTCCCAACCGGAGCTGAACGAGTCAACGACACCGTTGTTCCACGGGCAACCGGCCCCAGCAGCAGCTCGGTGGCCACGGTGGCCGGCCGACCGGTGATCACGCCCAACATGTTTCGTTCTTCCTGGCTGCCGACAGGCCCGACGTTGCCGCCGAACGATGCTGGCGCAGCCGACACCGGCGCCGGCGGTGGCGGTGGCGGCGCATTGTCGGGATTGGCGGTCCCCGGTACCGGCGGCGACGGGGCAACCCCCGGTGGAAGCGGCGGGTTGGGGTCTGTCAGGTTGGGAGTCGGATTGATCAGCGGTGGGCCGACGGCGACGAGGTTGCCGTCGGGGCCGATGACGGTTCCCGGCGGCGGTGCGAGATCCTTGGGCGGCTGATAGTTCTGCGGGAGCAGCGCCTTCGGCAGATCCGGCCGAACCGGGACCAGTGGCGCGGTGAAGCAACTCGGTCCCTTGAGCTCGCCGTAACGCGGGCAGTCGGCACGCGTGTAGGAGTAGGAGGGGGTGAACGACACGCTTACCCGCCCGTTGAAGACCGCTGCGTCCGGCCTCCAGACCTCGTTCATGAACCTGGTGGCCAGGTTGTCCATCTTGACGGCGGCCGGAAGAAAGATGTTGGACTTCAGTGCCAGTATGCCGAGTACCGGCGTGAAGTCCGTGGTGATATGGATGAGCTGGTCGATGTGGTTTGCCAGCGATTGGTGCGTGGTGCCCAGCGTGTGATCGACCCCGGAGAGCAGTGTGGCCAACTGTCCGCGCGTCTCGACGAAGGTCTGCATGGGTTCGACGGCCCGGTGCAGCGCGTCGAAGAGGTCCGGCGCAGTTGTCTCAAGTCCCCGGGTCGCGTCGACGAGCGCGGACAGTGTCGACGGGCCGGTGTCGGTGCTGACGATCGAATTGAGTTGATCGAGGAGGCGATCCAGATCCTTGCCGGCATCCACCAGCGCGACGCGGCGATGGTCGGTGGCGGCGGCCAGCGCGGCCATGATTCCCACGGACGTGTCTTCCCGGCCGCGCCCGCTCGCGTTGAGCAGGTCGCGCAGCTTGCTGATGGTGGTCTGGAACAGCACGGTCGGCAGGCGGGTGTCTTCGGGGATGTGGGCGCCCGGGCGGATCGCTGCGCTCGGCCCCCCAGAACTGTTGTCCACCAGCTGAACCGACGACACGGCAAAGATGTTGCTGGGGACCACGCGAGCGGTCACCGTAGCCGGGATCGACTTGGCGTAGTCGGGCTTGAGGTCGATTCGGACGTAGTTCGGTTTTCCGTATGCCGCGGGGACGACGCTGTTCACCGCGCCGACGAGGACGCCATGATACTTGACGTCCGACTTTTCTGGCAGCCCGTCGCCGACGTTGACCAGATCGGCGACGACTTTCACGTAGTCGTTGAGTCTGCCGGTCGACTTGTACAACAGTGTCGCGGTGATCAGGCTCGCCACGATGAGAACCGCCACCCCGCAGCCGAGCAGCTGCCGGTCCGAGGGGCCACGCCCGTCCAGCTCAAGGGAATTGGGACTACCCATCGGCCTAGCCACCGAACCTTGCACCGGAGTCGACGCCGTACAGCGCCATGGTGAGCAGCATGTTCACCATGATGATGACGGTGATACTGGCACGCATGCCGTGTCCGGCGGCGACTCCCACACCCGCGGGACCCCCGCTCGCGTAGAAACCGTAGTAGCACTGAATCGTCGAGGCGATCCACACGAAGACGACAGCCTTGAGCAGCGAATAGATGATGTCCTTGCCGGCCAGCATCAGCGAGAAGTAGTGTAGGTAGGAGCCGGTCGAACCGCCGCCGCTGAGCCCCACCACAATCTCGGTGCTCAGGTAGCTGATCGCCAGGCACGCGGCGTAGAGCGGGACTATCGCGACCAGCGAGGCCAGCAGCCGGGTGGTCACCAGGAACGGGATCGGGCGGATGGCAAGAGATTCCATGGCGTCGATCTCTTCGGCGATACGCATGGATCCCAACTGGGCGGTGAACCGGCAGCCGCCCTGTATCGCAAACGCCATCGAGGCCATCAACGGGGCCAATTCGCGGGTATTGACCAATGACGAGACGAAGCCGGTCGCGGGACCAAGTCCGAGCAGATCGAGGAAGCTGTAGCCCTCGATTCCGACGAGCGCACCGACGGTCACGCCGAGGACGACCGCGACGCCTGCGGTGCCGCCACCCACCACCAGCGACCCATTGCCCCACGTGATGTTCGACAGCAGCCGCAGGAATTCGGCTCGGTAGTGGCGCACGGCGATCGGCGCCGCGACCAGCGCCCGAATGAAGAAGACAAGCAAGTGCCCGATCCGAATGATCGGCCGGGTGGCCCATCGATAGAGCCGGGTCGCCCGCGCCGCGATCGGCGCAAATGGTAGGTAGGCGGAGGTCGTCACGTCACAGTCCGGTCCTGGGCGAGAGCATGACGTCGAGCTGACTGATGGCGACGTTGACGATCATCAACACCAGGATCGCTTCGACCACCGCGGCATTCACCGAGTTGGCGACCCCCGTCGGGCCGCCTTTGGTGGACAGGCCCTTCTGGCTCGACACGACGGTGACGATCGCGCCGAAGATGATGGCCTTCAGCAGCGCGAGGACCATGTCGCCCGGTGTCGCGAAGGACGCGAACGTAGCGACGAAGCTTCCGGGAGCGCCGTTCTGGAAGTACACGTTGAACATGTAGCTGGCGAAAAAGCCGACGAAGCACACGACTCCGGTGAGCCCGAAACTCACCATGATCGCAGCGGCGAAGCGGGGTACGACGAGACGGCGGATGACCGAGACGCCCATCACCTCCATGGCGTCGGTCTCTTCCCGCATGGTCCGCGAACCGAGGTCGGCGGTGATGGCCGATCCGACCGCCGAGGCCATGAGCATGGCGGCGACCAACGACGCGCCCTGACGAACGACCGCGAGACCGCTCGCCGCGCCCGCAAGTGAGGTCGCACCGACTTGACCGGCCAGCAAGGCGAACTGGACCGACAGTGTGACGCTGATCGGCAATGCCACCAGAATTGTCGGCAGCACTGCTGTGCCGGCCATGAAGGCGCCCTGGCGGATGAACTCTTGCCATTGGAAGCGCCCGGTGACGAGGTCGATGAAGAAATATTGGATGGTACGCACGCCGAGTACGAACTGTTCACCGACGGTTGTGAGCGAGCCCAGCGGGTGGCGGTTGACGTAGCCGACCGTCCAGTCGCGGATGGCGTGGATCCCGTCATTGTCGCGATCGAGATGCAACGCGGATTCGTCATGAGTCGTCATTGCAGCGCGACCGGCAACTCCTTGGGCAAACTTGGGCGAGCGGTCATTCTGTACCAACAACCGGCTTGATCGACGCCCACCCCCCGGTGCGCACACGTCTTAGGGGTGAGTGACGGCGCATACGCTGAGTCCTCCTTGTTCGGTGGCGTTGCTCGACTCATGGCAGCGTATGCTCCCACGCGCTTGGCCACCCCGGGATTGGTGAAAGGGTGCGGTCGGCGCGGTCAGCCGGCCTTTGCCGGGATCCGCGATTCTCGTCATGAATACTGCTTCACTCGACAGAGATCCCGACCACCCGAGGACCACCGCGGAGGGTGGTAGGCCTTGACGTCTGCCGTTCAACCGTGGAGAGGAGCTCCGCCAGCAGACTGCAGTGGAACCGCTCGATGCTCCCCACGCTTCATCGAACAGTGACGGTCTGCATGTCAGCGAATGTGGCATCGGCGATGAGACCGGAACCACCGGTCACCGTGGCCACGCGGTCGTGGTGACTGTTGCCCTCGACCCTGTCCTCCATGTAGAACGACGCCCTGCGCTGGGCCGGTCAGCGCCACGGCGTGCGCGGTGGCGTCTCCGGCGGCGGGAACAGCCCTTGGGTGGAAAGCATCTCGCGGAGCAGCGGCGAAATGCCTTGCGGTAGACGATCGAGTTCCTCCCCGGCCGGCGGGAGTAGGCGCGGTCGCTGACGGGGTTCTTGGGTGTACATCGGTTCGAACAGGCGGACAGCGGCGTCGCGCACCTGGTCGAGCGTGAAGCCCCCTGGCTGCTCGATCAGCCGTTCCGGGACCATCGGCCGGTACAGGCCCAGCCTGCCCGACCCGGAGATGTCGAAGACGTGGCCATTGATCCACCCCGCCTCCTCGCTCGCGAGATAGGCGACAAGCGGGGCCACATTGGCCGACGGACCGGCCAGCCGATCGGCGATGGGCCCGTGGACGCCATCGCGACCGGCCGGGCACACCGTGTTCGCGCAGATGCCGAACTGGTCGAGTTCGATAGTCACGGCTCGCATCAGCCCGATGATGCCGGCCTTGGCGGCACAGTACGGGACCATATTCGAGTCACCGATGGTGCCCTGCACGGACGAGAAGCCCACGATGCGGCCGTATCGCTTCTCCTGCATGACGGGCGCTGCGGCCTGGATGAGTGTGAAGTGCCCCTTGAGGTGGCTGGTGATCACCGCGTCCCACTCGTCCTCGGAAACCTCGGCCAGCGGGCTAAAAGGGATATGGCCCGCGAGCAGGGCGAGGATGTCCACCGTGCCGAACTCGTCGACGGCGCGCTGCACAAGCCGCTGACCCCCGGCGACCGTCGACACGTCTGTGGAATCGAACACTGCCCGGCCCCCGCAGGCCTCTATCTGGCCGATCAGCTCATTGCCATTGTCGACGTTGACGTCGTTGATCACGACGTGGGCACCTTCGGCGGCGAACAGCCGACAGACGTGGGCACCTAGATTGCCCGCCCCGCCGGTCACGATGGCCACCCGGCCGTCGAGCAATCCCGTCGGCATCGTCACGCCACCGGCCTGAACTTGTTATGTGTCTCATCCACAGCCCGCGAGAATACGCGTCGGCCAGCCACTCCCATTGGAAGAACACGTTGAACAGCGCGATGCAGACCCGTCGCGCGCACCGCAAGGCCTGTTGGGAACCGAGAGACGATCAGGCGTCGAGTCGCCGCACGGCGTCGGCGATACGTTCGGCATTGGGTAGCACGTCGCGCTCCAGATGGCGGGCGAAGGGGATCGTCGATTCGACGGCGACCCGGGCGAACTTGGTGGCGACGCCTTCCTCGGCGAGCATTGCAGCAACCTCCCCGGTGAGTCCTGCGCGGATGTAGTCCTCGTCGATCACGACGACTGCGCCGGTGCGAGCCGCCGCCTCGACGATCGCGACGCGGTCGAGCGGAGCGACGGTGCGCACGTCGAGGACGGTGCACTCGATGCCCTCGTCGGTGAGCATGTCTGCTGCCTGCATCGCCCGATGGACCCCGACACCGACGCTGACCAGCACGACGTCACCACCGCGGCGCCGGATGGCGGCCCGGCCGAGCGGGTTGGGGTCGAAGCCGGACACCTCGCCCGTCGCCCCCGCGGGGGGCACGTCGAAGTCCAGTCCGGGCCGACTCGCTCCACCGAGGTAGTCGAGCCAGTAGTCGGACAACAGCTTGTGCTCCATGAAGACGGCCGGACCGTCATGGTCGATCGAGGCAATCATCAGCCCGGCGGCGTCGGCCGGCGTGGAGGGCACGACAACCGTGAGCCCGGGTATCCCCGCGAGCATGCCCCACAGGGCCTGGCCGTGCTGGCCGCCGTCGCCGTACCCAGCGCCACACGACGTCCGTACGACGAGCGGGCATCGCCACTGCCCGCCCGAGAACGCCTCCACCTTGGCCGCATGGTTGAGCAGGGCGTCGAAGGCGACGCCGACGAAGTCGACCAGCATGATCTCGACGACGGGACGCAGTCCCGCCATCGCCGCGCCGACCGCCGCACCGAGGAATGCCGACTCGCTGATCGGGGTGTCCATGACCCGGTCCGCGCCGAAACGCGCCAGCAGGTTGCGGCGCAGCAGCCTGACGTCCTCACCGAAGGTGATCACACGTTCGTCGCGGGCCATCGCCGATGCCAACGCCTCATCGATGGCGTCGGCGAATGTCAGGACCGTCATCGGCCCTCACCCGCTTGCGACAGCGCGGCCCGGTCCAGTGCGGTGCGGGCCGCGGCACGGACTTCAGCGGATGCCCGTTCCTCGATCTGTGCGGCGGTGTCGGCAGCGAGCAGCGCGCGTGCCCGGTCCAGCGGGTCGCGTCGTCGCAACGTGTACTGCAGGGTGAGCCGGGCCACGCGCCCCCCGACACCACCCAGGGCAGTCAACCTGGCCGCCGGGCGCGCGCCGCCCTCGGCGAGTGTCGCCTGCATCAACGCCGGACCCAGTTGGCGCGCCTGTCCGAGCGGCTCGTTGAGCATGCGCAGCATGGGGTCGCCCAGGAAGTGGCCGTGCGGCCGGTGGCAGCGGGCAAGCAGGAATCCCGGGCCGCCACCGCGCCGCGCGCGGTCGATGAACCGCGCGCTCACCCTGGCCACGGCGTCGAAGCGACTTCCGTCGACGGCGTGTGCGCGAAGGCCGAAAGCGCGAGCTCGTCGCACCAGGCTCCCGCCGGTCAACTGCCTGCTCCGCGTCGTGATCGACCAGCCGTTGTCCTTGCAGACGAACAGCACGGGCAGCCTCCACACCGCGGCGAGGTTGAGCGCCTCGAGCAGCATTCCCTGGTTGGCGGCACCCTCCCCGAAGAACGCCACGGCGACCCGCCCGGGGAGCAGATGTCTGGCGGCCAGAGCGAAACCGCAGGCCAGAGGAGCGGCCGCACCGACGATGCCATCGGAGGCGGCGAGGAGCTCAGGCGCGAGAAGGTGCATGTGTCCACCCTGGCCGCGGCACAGACCCTTCTCCGAACCGAGCACTTCCAGAAAAAGCGACTCGAGGTCGGCCCCACGCGCCACGAGCGGCGGGGTGGAGCGGTGGTCGAGCGCCATCGCATCCCCGTCTACGAGATTGCCGACGACCCCTGCCGCAATCCCCTCCTCGCCTATGCCGAGATGCATCTCGCCGGAGATCAAGCCGTCGCGCCACATCGCGGCCTGGGCTTCCTCGAAGCTCCGCATGCGAACCATCGCCTCGAAGGCAGCCTCGACATCCGCCGTGTTGGCCCTGCCGATGACGGCTATGAAGTCACCTCCCCCCGGCCGCTCGCCGGTGTGGGCCCCGGCCGACTGACCGGCCCCCGCAGGCGAGAGCGCGCCTGAAACGGCCGCTACGGACCGATCCGACGGCCATATATTACCGGCTCCCACCTGCCCGGATGGGGCAGTTGGGAGCCATTCCCCCACCACCGGAAGCCGGCCGGAACAACCCGTCAAATGTCAGCCGAGGTCATACATTTCTGCCGCGGTTCCGCACCGATCCTGCGCGCCGCCCGGCTGCTCGCGCACGGTCATCGCCCGGCGCCTGCTCAGCGCTGCCAACCTGATGTCACCGCCGTAGTGGTCGAGTACGCGACAGTCCATGACTCGGCGCCATACCGGCGGGATCAACGCCAGCATCAGCATCGTTCCGTAGCCGCTTGGCAGCTGAGGAGCTTCCGGGTTGTGTCGCAGCGCCTGATATCGGCGCAGCGGATTGGCATGGTGATCCGAATGCCGCTGGAGATGGAACAGGAACACGTTGGCGATCACGGTGTTGCTGTTCCAGCTGTGGGTGGGGAGCACCCGTTCGTACCGTCCGTCCGGGCGCCGCCGGCGGCGCAACCCGTAGTGCTCCATGTAGTTGATGGTTTCCAGCAGGCTCACGGCGATGATTGCCTGCCCGATGAGCCAGGGCAGCACCACCACGCCGAACCAAGCCACCAGCCCGGCGAACAGCAGCGCGCTCATCAGCCAGGCATTGAGCACGTCATTGCGCAGCGACCAGGGTGATCGGCCCCGGCGTACCAGGCGTTTGGCCTCGAGTCGCCAGGCCGAGACCAGGCCGCCCACCACCGAGCGGGGAATGAACCGATAGAGGCCCTCTCCCAGCAGCGAGCTGGCGGGATCCTCGGGCGTGGCCACCCGGACGTGGTGTCCGCGGTTGTGTTCGACGACGAAGTGCCCGTAGCAGCTCTGTGCCAATGCCACCTTGCAGAGCCGCTTCTCCGCCCACTTCCGGGTGTGCCCCAACTGGTGTGCGACGTTGATGGCGCAGCCGGCGATGATGCCGACGGTCACCATCAGGCCCATCTTGTCGGCGGTCGACATCGACAGCCAGCCGCCGCCGCTCCACAGCCAGCACGCGAAGGCCAGCGACAGGTATTGCGTGGGCAGGTACAGATAGGTGGCCCAGCGATAGAACGGGTCGACCTCCAGCCTTGCGAGCGCGTTGTCGGGAGCGTGGCCGTCGTCGGGTCCGACCAGGTGGTCCAGCACCGGCATGATCGCGAAGGTCAGCAGCGTTCCGCTCCACCAGAATAGGTCTTGGCCCGTCATGTGTACGGCCAGCCACGACCCGAAGACGAGCGCGGGGACGATGGTTCCCAGCAGCCAAAGGTAGCGCTTGGGGTCTCGCCACCGCGGAGCGTCGACTGCGACGCCATCCGTGTGCGAGGGTGCCCGCGAGGAGGGTGGCGCCGCTGAAGGCATGGGTATGTGTTTACCGTCTCTACACCTAGTCCGCAAATGTTCAACCAGTTGCCAGTGTCGCAGCTTCGGTGTTCGACCGACTGCTGTCGGGGCCGGTCGGCGATCCTGTGGATTGACTACGGAACCCTGCGAATCCGGTGTTCGGCCGCTATCGGCGGCGGCTACCGCCGGTTCCGCCGGTCTTCGCGCCCGTCTTCGACGCGCTACCGGTAGCGGCGGCTGCGCGGGGCGAAGGGGAAACCGGGGCGCCGGATTCTCCGACGTTGCCCGTGCTTCCGGGCTTGCCGCTCCTACCGACAACCCCGCGGCCACCGCCCTGGCCGCCATTGCCGGGGGTACCCAGCGGAGCGGAATCGCCGCCGTCGCCGCCGTCGCCACCGTCGCCTACCAAGATTGCGCCGCGGCCGCCGTTGCCGCCGTCGCCTCCGCTGGCATCCTGGCCGACCTGCGCGTCGTACGTCCCATCGCCGCCGTCGCCGCCACGCCCGCCGCGGCCGACCAGCAGCCCGGACACACCCCCGTTGCCACCATCGGCGCCGCCGGCGCCGGGCTCGGACCCGTTGCCGCCACGGCCGCCGTCGCCGCCATTGCCGAACCAGGACAGGACGCCGGCAGCGCCGCCGTCACCACCGGCACCGCCGGGCGCGCCATTGCCGCCGTCGCCGCCATCGCCCCACTTCAAACCGCCACGGCCGCCGTCGCCGCCGGCACCGGCAATGCCCGGCACGAGGCCGTCCCCGCCGTCGCCGCCGTTGCCCCACAACATCGCGTCCCCGCCGTTACCGCCCCCGTAGCCGCCACCGCCGTTGCCGATGAACCCGCCGTTACCACCCCTGCAGCTAACTTGGCAGGTCTGGGCGGTGTAGGTGAAGCCGTCGCCGAACAACAGACCGGCATTGGGGTGGTCGGCGGTGCCGTTGCCGATCAGCCATCCGCCCGCTCCGACGACCGGTTGATTGACGATGTCGGTGAGCGCGGCGGCCAGCACAGTGGGCAGGGCCACCGACGCCGACGCGCTGACGCTGGAGCCGAGCAGGCCATCGCCGCCCAGCCACCACGGCTGGTCGGAGCCTGCGCTCGACGGGGCCAGGGCGAACTCGGTGGTGGTCAGTTGCACGTCCGCCACGGCCGGTGGCGTCGGGCCGTGGGGATGGGCGGCAAACAACACCCCAATACCGATAAACGCCACTCCTACGGTCATACCTGGAACAACGGACGCGACCATCCCCGAATCACTCCCATCCACACTTGTTCATACTTGCGACTGCGACCCGTAGGAACCTACCGCGATGCGCGCCGAAAATTATGTGAAAGGGCAAGATTTTCCGCACGATTGCGCAAGACTTGCTGCGCAATTACCGGTGGTTGCCCGGCGTCTTGCCTGATCAGCGGGTCGACTGACGGCAGAAAATTTGGCCAGCTATTCATTCAAGAACCTGCCGGCCATCAGCCACGCCGCCCACCGATATGGAGACAACACCGAAAATGCAGTTCAGAACCGAGGTGGTGGCATGAGGCGGCATCGCCTCGGAGTAATTGAACTGGCCACAACGCCGTATTCGAGCAAATCGACACGCCATTACCGGGGCGCGGACAACGCTCGGTGGTCTTGCGTCTCCGACAATCCCGCCCGCCGGGTGTATGGATCCGCGTCGGCGACGACCATGCGCGGGATGTCCGGGCCCGCTGGAGGGCATCGAGGTCAATGGCGTCGAGTCCCGAAACTGCGCCGGTCCACCCTGCGCGCGGCGGGGCGGCCGAGAACACGCCAGTGCGGGTGCCGCGCCTGCCCGATATGGCCGTTTCGGCTACCGGAAATCCGGCCGAATCCGGACTTCACTGCCGTGGGTGCAATCCGACCCCGCCAAGACCCTGGCCTCGACTAGGATTATTTGCTTCAGCTAACATGAGCAACGGCCGCAGGCGGCTTCGGGGGACGTCCGGGCGGTTGTGAGGAGTTACGTGGGCATCCCAGACTCGGCCACCCCGGAGCCGGTGCTGTTCGGCAGCCGTACATGACGGGTCTTTCGCGCAGGCAGTTCCTCGGTGGGGTCGCGCTGGGGGCGGTCGGCGCCGGAGCCATCACGTTGGGCTACGAACGGACTGCCGGCTCGCGGCCCGCCCGAGAGCACTACACCGCCATCGTCGTGGGCAGCGGCTATGGCGGTGGCGTGTCGGCGCTGCGGCTCGGTCAGGCCGGAGTCGACACACTGATCCTGGAGAAGGGCAGGTTCTGGAACACCCCGGACGACGACGGCAAACGGTTCTCCAAGATGTTGCCGCCCGACACCCGTGCCGGTTGGTTCACGCCCGTGGCACCGAGCCTGGTGTCCTCCTACGAGGGAGTCTCGATCGCTCAGGTCGCACAGAAGGTTCGCTCGCCCCAGCCGGTCCAGGCCGGGATCTGCGAGAAGATCGACTACGGAGCGCACAGTGTGTTTCGCGGTGTCGGAGTCGGTGGCGGGTCGATGGTCAACGCCGCCATCGCGGCCATCCCCACGACGGCCCAGATCCGGGCGACATTCCCCGACATCGAGCCGTCGGAGTTCCTCGGCACCTACATCGAACGCGCCAAGACCACGTTGCGCATCAGCTATCGCGATATGGACTGGTTCGAGCAGACACCCTGCTTCCAGTACGCCCGCGTGGGACGCGAGTACGCGGCCAATGCCGGCTACAAAGTCGACTACAACGGCAGCGCCTATTCCTTTGACTATCTGAAAAAGGAAGCGGCGGGTCTGGTTCCGCGTTCGGCACTCAACTTCGAGCAGCAGTACGGCAACAACTACGGCCGATTCGGCAGTGTCGATCAGACGTATGTCGCCCCGGCCCTGGCAACCGGCAAGGTGACCCTGAAGCCCCTCACGGAGGTCACCGGGATCTCGCAGTTGCCCTCCGGGGAGTGGGTGGTGTCCACCCGGGAGATCGACCGTTGGGGCCACGAGGTGGGTCGCGGTGAAATAGGTTGCGACCAGCTCTACCTCAATGCCGGGGTGCTCGGCACCACGACGATCCTGTTGCGGGCCCGCCAGACGGGAGCCCTGCCGGACCTGAGCGAGGAGATCGGTCACGGCTACGGCAATAACGGTGACGTCATGGTTGCGCATATGCTCAAGCACAGCGATCCGGCCGGCACCGAGCAGTCCCTCATGGGCATGATCGACCTCGACGGGCGGGACGACCCGGACAACCCGGTGTATGCGAGCATGTTCTCGATACCGCTGCCCGTCGAAACCTATGCACTGGGCTACTACGTCATGGTCAAGACCGGTGACCGGGCCGATATCACCTACGACCGGGGTTCGGACACGATCAAGATCGACTGGCCCCAGGACCATACCGATCACCTCATCGAGCGCGCTCGCGCGGTCTTCGACCGGGTGACCCAGGCCAATGGCGTGGACTACCGCAGCGATCTGTTCGAGGGAAAGGTGTTTGCGCCCAACACCGTCCATCCACTGGGCGGGTGTGTGCGCGGTGTCGCCACGGATCCGTTCGGACGCGTCAAGGGCTACCACAACCTGTTCGTCAACGATGCCTCGCTGCTGCCCGGCTACCTCGGCTGCAACCCGTTCATGTCGATCACCGCACTCGCCGAGCGCAACATCGAGGCGATTCTGCACGGCCGGGCATAGGCGGTTCTGGTACCCCTGCTCGGCCACGCTCGACTCCCTCATTCCGGGCGTGTCAAGGATCAACCGAAACACCTGTTAAGCATCAGCCGATGGTCGTATACCTCATGTGTGGGCGGGGCTCGAACCCGGGACCAACGGATTGTGACTTCGGCTTCGGGTTGCACATCCCTACCGCGCTGATACAGACCCGGTTGGGTTTTAGGCTAAGCGCGATTCCGTTGAGCCGATAGAGGAGGAGTTGAACGGAATGTCTCCAAACACGTTGTATCCCTTCCGAATGTCAGGCCTAGAGGTAGCGTCATAGCGGTGTCTGGTACGCCGGGTTGCTCAAGAGCCTGGGGCGACGCCGCCACGCGTGCGGGACCACAGCAGAAGACACAGGGAGTTGGCGAATGCCCGAATCGAGCCCCGCCGGTGAGGCGACGCGGATAGCCGAGACGGCGTATCGGCGGCTGCGCTCTGTGCACCTGAGCGCAGTGCAGGCCGCCATGGAGGACCATGTCGGCCGGCTGGCCTGGTCGCGCGAGACACTCGAACGCTTTCAACGGCAACGGCTGCGGGCCTTGATCGGATACGCCCAACAGCGATCGCCGTTCCACGTCCGCAGGCTTCGTGACATAGACCCGGCCACCATGGAGGTCGCCGACTTGCACCGTCTGCCAGCAATGACCAAGCAGGAAGCCCAGGACAATTGGGACACCATCGTCACCACACCCGATCTCGACCGCGGCAAGGCTGAACGCCGCCTCGCCGCGCAACAATGGTTCTCCTATTCGGGCCGCGACCACCAGATCTTCTCGTCCGGAGGATCCAGCGGCGTGCGCGGGGTCTACGTGTGGGACTGGGACGTCTACATTTCGATCGCCTGTCTGGCCTGGCGCATGCAGGTGCGCGCCGAACGCCTCGAGCCGTTGCCGCGTTCACCGGCCCGACTCGCCGTACTGTCAGCCGGCGCGCCGCCGCACGCGAGCACGCCGTTGTTCGACGTGCCGACCATCCCCGAGATGACCACGGCGGTGATACCGGCCGGGGCGCCGTTCGACGAGATCCTGGCGGCGGTCGCCGATTACCGACCCACCCATCTGGTCGGATACGCCACAGTGGTGGGCAAGCTCGCGTTCGCAACGCTTGCCGGCGACCTCGATATCCGGCCAGTGCGGGTGAGTACCAACTCCGAGCCACTGCTGGAAGAGGACCGCGCGGCGATACTTCAGGCCTGGAACGTGCCCGTGCACAACTTGTGGGGGTCGACTGAGATCGGGGTGCAAGCCGTCGGTTGCGGACTCGCCGACGGACTGCATGTATGCGAAGACGAGGTGATCCTGGAACGGGTCGACGAGAACGGCGGACCCGTGCCGAAAGATGCGCCGGCGGCTCGCACGCTGGCCACCGGGTTGGCCAACAAGACATTTCCGTTCATTCGCTACGACCTGGGTGACCAAGTGAGCTGGCTGGATGGCGCCTGCCCGTGTGGAACTGCGCTCGCGCGGGTGGCCGATATTCGCGGACGCCGCGACGACGACTTCCGGTATGCGACGGCGACGACACCCGCCACCGCGTTTCGCTACGTGCTGGGCAACGATCCGCAGATCTCCGAATACCAGGTCCGGCAGACCCCGCGTGGTGCCGAGGTCCTCGTTGTCGGCGACCCCGATGTCGACGCGCTGGCCTCATCGGTGGCCGCAGCGCTGCGCCCGCACGGGCTTTCCGATCCGGGGATCACGATCCGGGCCGTCGATCGCTTGCCGCGTCAGGAAGCGAGCGGAAAGCTGCGTCGGTTCGTCCCCCTGCCCGAGCGAGCCACTTGACCGGTCGGGCCACGGCCGGCGGCCGAACGGCGGAAAGCGGAGGTTTTGTAGCCGATCTCGTGCGAACGTACTGGTGGGGCGGGCGGGACTTGAACCCGCGACCTACGGA
>Ga0055451_10000023_pt1 | contig 47271 bp, 47 predicted proteins | sample China_Galinas_PW_3_FD_57745 | JGI IMG/M metagenome (GOLD analysis project Ga0055451, IMG submission 57745) | Wetland microbial communities from San Francisco Bay, California, USA, that impact long-term carbon sequestration - China_Galinas_PWB_D2 | ecosystem: Environmental > Aquatic > Marine >... | reverse complement strand
CCGTCCTCGGCGATGACGTTAACCACGCCGAGCGTCTGCACACGCTCGTCCTCGGCGAGTATGCCCTCGGACGTGGCTATCTGAACGCGCTGCATGAGGTCGCGGTAGAAGGCCGAGACCTGCCGTATCTTCGGGCCCTTCCCGCGGGCCGCGGCGTTGGCGTCCTTAAGGAGCGCCACTTTCCTGTCCAGAGGAATTTCCGCGGGCGGCTGCTTGATTACGAACTGCGACGCGGGCTTCTCGGCTCTAAGGTCTATGCCGCCCGAGAACTTGCTCTTAGAGGCCGCCTTGCTTAGCGTCTCGGCCGCTTTAAGAAGTGCTTCGGTACTGAGGTCGTTGCTTATGGCGTACGCGCTTCGCCCGCCCCATATAAGCCTTATGCCCACGCCCTCTTCCTGCCCTGAGACTATCTCCTCTATTCTGTCGTCTTCGAGGCGCACGTACGTGGGGCTTCGCCACTCCACGAACACGTCGGCGTAGTCTCCACCGAGGGAGAGCGTCTTTTTCAAAACCTTCTGTAAAATTTCTTTGTCTATCATTTCTTGCCGTCCTAAAAGTGGTAGTATTATATCATGCCGACTGTGGGGGTCATAGCTGGAAGCGGGCTCTATGAAATGCCCGGCCTTAAGATGCTCAGGGAAGAGCGTATCACAACTCCATATGGAGACCCCTCAAGCCCCTACGGCGTAGGCGAGCTCGACGGCATAGAGGTAGCTTTTCTGCCGCGCCACGGCGTACCGCACCGCATACCGCCCGCGCAGGTCAACTACAGAGCGAACATCTGGGGCTTTCAGGAGCTCGGCGTAAAGAGGATCATTTCCGTAAACGCCACCGGTGGGATCAATGCCGACCTCAAGCCCGGCGACATAGTCATCACAGACCAGGTGATAGACATGACACAGGGCGCAAGGCCGAGCACGTACTACAGCCTCGAAGAAGTAGTGCACGTTGACTTCACCGACCCTTACTGCGGCGAGATGAGAAAGGCCCTTCTCGACGCGGGCGTTAAAGCGGGGATTCAGCTTGTGGACGGGGGGACTTATATCTGCGTAAACGGCCCCAGGCTCGAAAGCCGCGCCGAGATTCGCCACTTCGACATAATAGGCGCCGACCTCGTCGGCATGACCGGCATGCCAGAGGCATCGCTTGCGCGCGAACTCGAGCTCTGCATGGCAAGCGTATCGGTCGTCACAAACTACGCCGCGGGGATCTCAAGCTACAAGCTCACCACGAAAGAAGTGATGGACGTCATGGCGGGAACCACCGAGAGACTGAAGCTTCTCGTTAAGGCAACCCTTCCCCTCATACCTGATGAGCGCGACTGTCAGTGCAAGGACGCCCTCAAAGACGCGCGCATGGGGGAATAGCGGCGCTATCAAGATAAAACTGCTGCTGTTTCCGGGGGAATGAATTCTGACTTACTTCTTCTTGCCGTTGGCTATCTTGTAGAGCTTTATCTTCGCCCTGAGGGTATTGCGGTTGAGGCCGAGAAGCTTTGAAGCCTTAAGCTGGTTGCCACCCGTCTCCTTAAGCGCGAGCTCTATGAGGGATTTTTCGACCTCCGAGGTGACGGAGTCGTAGAGGCTCGAGTTTCCGACCTTGGCCATTCCCTTGAGGTAGCCCTTGAGCTTGTCCTCGAGAAACTCCATGACCGAGCAGTAGGCCGCGCCGTCGCCCGAGGCGAGGTGGCGCCTCTCAACCACCTGCTCCTTTGAAAGCAGGCATGCCTTCTTCACAGCGTTTTTGAGTTCTCCGGCGTTTCCTGGCCACTTGCTCTCGGCGAGGTAATCCTTTGCGTCACGGGAAAACCTCTTCGCGTCGGTCTTAAGAGAGACACAGTCGGCCTTAAGGAAATGCTCGGCAAGGGGGACGATGTCTTCCGGGCGCTCCCTGAGCGGCGGAATGGTTATCTTTGTCCTGAAACTCTTAAAGAGCGAGCTGCGGGCGTCGAGCGTGGGTGCCGAGCACAGCACGCGCACGTCGGGGCGGATGGTCTCCTCGCTGCCCTCGGCGCTGAATTTCTTATCCTTTATGAAGGCCGCGAGCTTTCGGCCCAGTTCCGCGTCGAGCCGGTCCACGTGCTTCAAAAGTATCGTGCCGCCCCTGGCAAGCATTATCTTGCCGTGCGATATTCCTTTCGTCGTGGCCCTGCCGAACAGGCCCGCCTCGCCCTCGGCGGCGGGGTCTTCGACTATCACGAGGGGGCCCGCCGAGCGCGGGCTGTTATAGTGGATGGTCTTTGCGGCCACGTCCTTGCCGGTGCCCTTCTCGCCAAGCAGCAATACCGGCACGTGCTTCGAAGCGGCCCTCTCTATCTGCCCGTGGACGCGCAGCATCTTCATGTTCTTTGGGACGACGAGCTGGGGGGCGTCGGAGCCCTTGAGCCTCTGAATTTCCTGCCTGTAGGAGATAAGGTCTATGGCGTTGCTCGCGGCGTTTCCGAGAGTCGTTGCGTTAAGCGGACGCTCGATGAAGTCGTACGCCCCGTCCTTAAGCGCCCTGCCCTGCAGTTCGGCGCGGTCGGCCACGAGCACCACGGCGTCGGGATGGTATGACATTATCTCCTTGAGCGCGGTCTCGTTCTCGCCGTTTAGGTTTAAGACGACGAGCTCGTCGCCCTTCATGGACTTGAGCGCCGACGAGATGCCCTGTGCGGCCCTGACGTCGCAACCCTGCGATTTTAAGGTGTCTCTGATGAGGGTGGTCTCGTCCTGCTCGCTCGATAGGACGACGACTTCCGAAATCATTTCTTTTTTATCTCCCCCGGGAAATTCTGGTAACGGAAAGCATTATTCTACATCTACGATTCGGGTTCGTCAACCCGATGTTTTAAAGTATCAAGGTAACTATTAATTAATGTTTGATTGACATAACGACGCATCTAAAATTAGTATAAGAGTCAAATATCAATGAGAGGAAATATTTCTTTTTTATCACAATGGACGCCGGAACAGTAAGACAGGTCGCAATATCACTGATACCGATACTCATTGCGGTAACGTTCCACGAAGCCGCGCACGGTTTCGCCGCATACAGGCTCGGCGACAAGACCGCATACATGGTGGGCCGGATGACATTGAACCCGCTAAAGCACATCGACCCCGTGGGCACGATACTATTGCCCATCGCGCTGCTGGTGCTCTCGCACGGACAATTCACGTTCGGATACGCAAAACCCGTACCGATAAACCCGCGCAATTTCAGAAATCCCAAAAGGGATATGGCCATCTCTGCCGCGGCCGGGCCCGGAATTAATCTTGCACTTGCGATAATCTGTATACTCCTTATCAGGCTCATACTTTTCCCGCTTGCGCAGATAGTGCCTGCCATCACCGACACGATACTTCGTCCATTGTATATGATCCTCTCGGCGGGTGTAATGTGGAACCTGTTTTTAGGCCTCTTCAACATGATTCCCATACCCCCGCTTGATGGTGGGAGGGTCGCCGTCGGACTTCTGCCCGGCAGACAGGCGTATGCGCTTAGCAGACTTGAGCCGTACGGGATAATTATAGTCCTGGTACTGTTTTACTTTTTCAATATTGCGTATATATTCTGGCCGATAATAGACTTTTTCATGAGTTTTATTACATAAGTCTTGTTTTAATGAAACAGGAGGACGGATGCAAAGAGTTCTAAGCGGGATGCAGGCAAGCGGGAAGCTACACATCGGACACCTCGTCGGTGTTCTGCAAAACTGGGTGCGGCTGCAGGACAAATACGAGTGCTTTTACTTCGTTGCCGACTGGCACGCCCTGACGACCGGCTACGCCCACCCCGAGGGCATCAAGGGCAGCACCGAGGACATCTTTACCAACTACCTCGCCGCGGGGCTCGACCCGGAGCGCTGCACCATGTTCCTTCAGTCGAGGGTTCTGGAGCACTCGGAGCTCCACCTGCTTCTTAGCATGGTCACCCCGCTTGGGTGGCTCGAGCGCGTACCCACATACAAGGAAAAGAAGGAGCAGCTCTCGGACAGGGACCTCTCGATGTACGGGTTCTTGGGCTACCCGGTCCTTCAGTCCGCCGATATACTCGTTTACAGGGCCGATTTCGTCCCAGTGGGACACGACCAGCTCCCTCACCTGGAAATAACTCGAGAGATAGCGCGCAGGTTCAACCATCTCTACGGCGAGGCGTTCCCCGAGCCCGAGGCGCTCCTTACCGAATACCCGAAGGTCACGGGCACCGACGGCAGAAAGATGTCAAAGAGCTACGACAACGCCATATACCTCTCGGACACTCCCGAGGAAGCCGAGCAGAAGCTCAGGACCATGAAGACTGACCCGGCCCGCATGCGTAGGACCGACAAGGGAGACCCCGAGAAGTCTCCGGTCTTTGATCTGCACAAGGTGTTCTCGACCAAGGACGAGCAGGCCGAGGTGGCAGAGGGTTGCCGCACCGCGGGCATCGGGTGCATCGACTGCAAGAAGATACTCATTAAAAACATCTTCGCCCTGCTCGAGCCCATATGGGAGAAGCGCGCTCAGATAGCTGCCGACCCGTCGATACTGAAAAATGCGGTGGACATGGGCACCGAGCGCGCCACCGAAGCCGCCCGAAAGACCATGGGGGACGTTCGGAGACTCATGGGCTTTGAGTGGGGGATGTAGCCTCCGAACGTTTTTTCACAGGTTTCCTCTTCAGATGATTTTCTAATATTTCCAATTATATCTGCCACGTCCACATGCGTGCGCACGGCCCACTGTTCGGCTTGAAACATCGCGAAAATAGAAAATCCACCTGGAATTTCTTATAATATTGGGCTAAATAAATTTAAGAAAGAGACCGAAGACGATGAATTCACCTACGAAGAACGAAAAGCTCAATAGCTGGGTAAAGGAAGTTGCCGCGATGTGCCAGCCCGACGATATCTACTGGTGCGACGGCTCTAAAGATGAATACGACCGCCTTATGAAGCAGATGGTGGAAAGCGGAATGGGCATCAAGCTCTCAAAGAGGCCCGAGAGCTATCTGTTCCGCTCCGACCCGAGCGACGTGGCGCGCGTCGAGGACCGCACCTACATAAGCACCCCCAAGCAGGAAGACGCGGGTCCCACCAACAACTGGATAGACCCCGAGGAACTCAAGAAGACAATGAGAGGCCTCTATAAAGGGTGCATGAAGGGCCGCACGATGTATGTCATCCCGTTTTCAATGGGCCCCGTGGGCTCGCCGATAGCGAAGATAGGCGTCGAAGTGTCCGACAGCCCCTACGTGGTGGTGAACATGCACATAATGACCCGCGTGGGTTCGCGCGTGCTCGATGTGCTTGGCGACAAGGGCGAGTTCATCCCCTGCCTGCACTCGGTAGGCGCTCCGCTTGAGAAGGGGCAGGAAGACTCGCTCTGGCCATGCGCCCCCATCGAACAGAAATACATAAGCCACTTCCCGAAGGAAAACCTCATCTGGTCGTACGGTTCGGGTTACGGCGGCAACGCCCTGCTCGGCAAGAAGTGCCTCGCCCTGAGAATCGCGTCGGCCATGGCCGCAAGAGAGGGCTGGATGGCCGAGCACATGCTGGTACTCAGGCTCACGAGCCCCGAGGGCAGGCGCTACCACATTGCCGCGGCCTTCCCGTCGGCGTGCGGCAAGACCAACCTCGCCATGCTTCAGCCCACCATAGAGGGCTGGAAGTGCGAGTGCATAGGCGACGACATCGCCTGGATGAAGGTGAAGGACGACGGCAGGCTCTACGCCATCAACCCCGAGAGCGGGTTCTTCGGCGTGGCCCCCGGCACGTCTTACGAGACCAACCCCATGGCGATGGACACACTTAAGGAAAACGTCATCTTCACCAACTGCGCCCTCACCGACGAGGGAGACGTCTGGTGGGAGGGCATGGACGGCGACGAGCCGGCCCACGCCATAGACTGGAAGGGCAAGGACTGGACCCCCGCGAGCAAGGTCGACGCCGCGCACCCAAACGCGCGCTTCACGGCCCACGCCTCGCAGTGCCCAGTCATATGCGAGGACTGGGAGAACCCCGAGGGCGTGCCGATAGACATATTCATCTTCGGCGGGCGCAGAACATCGGTGGTGCCTCTCGTGACCGAGTCCTACTCCTGGGAGCACGGCGTGTTCATGGGAGCGACGGCCGCCTCCGAGACTACCGCTGCGAACATAGGCGCGGTGGGCAACCTAAGGCGCGACCCCTTCGCCATGAAACCCTTCTGCGGATATAACATGGGCGACTACTTCGCGCACTGGTTCGAGATGGGCGAGACCCTCAAGGACAAGGCGCCGAGAATCTTCTACGTCAACTGGTTCAGAAAGAGCGCCGACGGCAAGTTCCTCTGGCCAGGGTTCAGTGAAAACAGCAGGGTGCTTAAGTGGATGTGCGAGCGCGTGGACGGCAAGGCCGGGGCCGAGGAAACACCGATAGGACTCATACCAAAGGAAGGCGACCTCGACATGCAGGGCCTTGACGTGCCGGCCGCCGACATGGAAGAGCTCATGGCTATAGACACCGCCGCGTGGAAGGCCGAGATACCGGATATCGAGAAGCACTTCGAGATATTCGGCGACAAGCTGCCAGGGAAACTCAGAGACCAGCTCGAGGAATTAAGAAAGCGCCTCGGATAAAAAACCTTTAAACGCTTTACGGAAATTCGGTCCCGTTTAATAGTAATATTAGACGGGACCTTTTATTTATGAAGAGATTAGCGCCTAAAAAACAGCTCATAAACGTCCTCGGCATGGTCTATATGCACAAGAAGACCCCCGACGGCGGCGATATATATCTGACCCAGTTTGCGGAGCAGCACCAGAAACAGCTCAAGATCAGGAACTGGTACGAAAAGAACTGGTTCGACCGCCACAAGCTGAGGCTCAAGGGCACGAGCTCGGTCTATAAAGTGCCAACGCGGAGGGTCGAGGGCAAGAGCGTGGACCTGGTGGTCAAGAACTGCCGTGTGGGCGAGGACGTCCCGCTCGACACGCATACGCTCGAGCAGTTCTGCAACGCCGAGTTCAACAGCCCGTGGGAGGAGTTCGCCCTGGTCATGGAAATGCGCGAGGGATGGCACGAGCCGCACGGCAAGAGGCTCGACACCCAGCACCCGCTGGCCATATACGTGCCTCCCGAGACCATGCAGCCCTGGCAGAGCGGCAGGTCCCGCTCGAAGATAAACCGCATCCGGGCGCGCCACCCGGGCATCGACATCGACATCCTCAAACAGTACAAGCTCGTCTACGAGTGGATACGCGGCAAGAACCTCATCGAGATATTCGAGAACACCGCCCTTCCCCTCGAGGTGATAGCCGAACACCTGAAGGCCATGCAGAATATCGCCTTCGAGGACATGAGCAATAAAGGCTACCTCATGGCGGACATGAAGCCCGAGCACGTCATCATACACGAGGAAGACCTCCGGCTACTTGAGGCCGAGTCGCCGGAAAAGCAGGTCGAGATAATCTATCAGCTTTTAAAGCAAAGCATCTACTCAATCATCGACTACGAGCTCGTCTTCCGAACCCCGGTGCACGAGGACCGCGTGAAATACTCGCGCCGGCACTCTTATCTCGACCACCTGAGGGTGCGCGACATGCCCACGTCGCTTCCCTCGCACCTCAAGTACGAGGAGATATTCGGCGTACCCTATATATTCGGGCATACCGAGAGCACCGGGGGGCACCTTTGGGTGGTGGGCAAGAACGCCCACCTCTTCGACTACTTCCTGCCGGAGCGCTGGAGAAAGACACCCTCGCTCAGCCTCTCGGACACGACCGACGTGATCTATACGGTTACGAAGGACAACATCCACCTCGTCTGGAAGACCTCGCCCGTGGGCGAGATACCCGAGGGCAAATACACACCGGGCGAGGTAGATAAGATAAAGAAGCACGGCATCAACAGCCCCTTCGAGGAATTCGCCATCGCCCGCGAACTTAACTCGATAGGCATCCACGCGGTGTACGTGAGGGCAATATACATGACGGGTAGCGAGAAGCTGGAGCTATCTGCCGACCTGAGAAAATACCAGACGCACGAGCACACCCTCGACTCCGAGGGCAGCCCGGTTCTTCAGAAAGAGCACAACTACATCACCATCAGGGGCTACTATAACGGACCCGACGACTGGGTGCCCGAGCACGAGGACATGCTCTACACCCCGGTGGACCTCGACCGCGCGGTGCGCAAGGGTGTGATAGGGGACATGGAGTGCCGACGTCTCGTGCGCAAGGTAAAGGACAAGCTCGCCCAAGCGGGCTACGACGGCTCGCTCCTGAGGGCAAACGACCTGCTCCTGGCGCTGGACAAGGACGAAGTGATTACGACCGACGAGTACGGCGAGCCCGACGTCATAATCTGCAATCTCGAGATAATCTGGAAGACCGGCGAAAAGGCGCGATAACTACCACGCACTATTTTCCTGAATGGTATCGGGGCGCGAGGTCCCCGCAATGGGCGGCTTTCTTATCACGCTGGTCTTTCTCTGCGCCAAAGCAGTAAGAAAACAGTCCTTCCCCACCAAGCTCGTACCTGCACGCGCTGATGCACTCGCCGCAATTTACGCAGTTGATATCCCTGAGCGACGCCCTCGGCTTCACGTTCATAAAACAGACCTTCTCGCAGCGCTTGCAGTCGTTGCAGCGCGAGAAGCCCGCCCTGTTGAAATGAATTCTCAGAGACAGCGGGCTTATCCATCCGAACATGGTCTGCATGAGACCAGCGGCGCATACGTATTTGCAGAAAGTGTGGCGCACGAGCACGAACGTCGTGAACATATAGGCATAGACCCCTACGAACCCCACCTTCATTGCCGGGGTGAACTGAAGCGAAAGCGCTCTATTCCACGCTGTCTCGGGCGCGATGAAATAGCCCATGAGAAAAAGCGCCGCGATAGGCGGTATTAGGGCCACAGAGGCCACGGCCAGCCCGCCGTACTTCAGGCGCTGCCAAATGGGCGGCCTGTCCTCCTTGGGCGTCTTCCCGAACAGGCTCTTTCTGCCAAGCACTTTCTCGGTCAGATGGTCGGCGTACTCAAAGAAAGCCCCCTCGGGACAGAGCCATCCACAGAAAAGCCGGCCGAAGAGAAATCCCATCAAGGGGAATATCCCGAGCACCGCGACCCATGGCAGTATCGCCTTGAGGAAAAACCGGATAGCCACGTGTGCCGCTCCACCGGCGCTCTCGTCGAGATAGAACCCCTGCTTCAGGCCGAGTTCCCAGACCCCGCCGAAGAGGTATAGCTGTTTGGCCGCGACGTCAAAGCGCAATATGTCGAACACCGGTAGAAGTGCCACGACCAGAATGAACCCTATCTGTGTCGCCCGCCTCGCCGCGCGTATCCTGTCCATGATTATTTATAACATCTAAAACGGCCAAGCCGCTATGAGGAAAATCATAGGGAGGGGAGGCAGGCCGCCCTCCCATAAAGAGAGGGCGGCCTGAGGGGTAAAAGACAATATCAGGCTGTCTCGGCTACTCTCTTAAGCGGCTCCTTGCCGATCTTGAAGAAGTCGTAAACGAACAGCCACGTTCCATAGAGGAAGCCCACGCCGAATATGGCCCTGAATATCCAGAACCAGAGGTTGTAGCTTGCCTTCACGGTAACGTAATCAAGGCCGAGCATGCGCTCCATGTACGTCTGCACCATGCCAGCGCCGGTTATCGTTATCACGATAAAGACCATCGAGACGGTCATCCACCAGAAGGCCCTGTAGCCCCTGGACATGTTGTACTCCTCCACACCCCTTATCTTAGGCATTGTGATGTAGATTATCGCCACCACCAGGAGCACATAGGCACCGTAGAAAGCCATGTGTCCGTGGGCGGTCGTAATCTGGGTGCCGTGCGTCCACTTGTTGACCTGAGGAAGCGTATGGATCACGCCCCAGAGGCCAGCGCCTACGAAATTGAATATCGCGTGAGCCGTCGCAAGGAAAAGGCCCAGCTTGTTCGAGACGACCCTGTGGTGCCTCGTGGTCCTGAACGCGTCCCACACCATAACGAGTAGAGGAATAGGCTCAAGCGAGCTGAAGATGCCGCCCACCCAGAGCCAGTATTTCGGGGTTCCTATCCAGTAGTAGTGGTGTCCAGTGCCGAGTATTCCAGTAAACAGGACAAGCGCCACCTCTACGTACATCCACCGTTCGAGCACCTCGCGTTTGGCGTTTGTGACCTTCATAAGCATGAATGCCAGCAACGCTCCGGCGATAATCTCCCATGCGCCCTCGACCCAGAGGTGCACGACCCACCACCACCAGAACTGGTCCTTAACCATGCTCTTCACATAGACCATGCCTGGCAGATACATTAGCGCGAGGAACGCGAGGCCGCCGAGCAGCGTGCCCTGAATCCCCGTCCACTTCTTGCTCTTCAGCATCGTCATGAAGTTGATTATCAGGAAGAGTACGACCGATGCAGCGATGAGGACGTCTGCCCACCTCGGTGCCTCGATGTACTCTCTGCCCTCGTTAAGTAGCAGGGTGCCGGCCACGACCTTGTTCGCCTGCGGGTCGAATCCCATCCAGATATAACCCAGCACCACTGCCGTAATCGCAGCCACCGTCGCCCAAAACTGAACGTGCGCGAGTGGCAGAGCCCACAGCTCGCTCTCCGATTCCTCGGTCACGACGTAATACGTGGCTCCCATAAGTCCCACGAGCAACCATACCACCAAGGCGTTTATGTGAAGGGTCCTGACGATATTGAAATTGAGTATGAACCAATCGGGCCATATGAACTGAATCGCAGCCACTATGCCCACCACGACCTGCACCAGAAACAGTATCACCGCGAAGGTGAAGAAGTTTCTTGCCAATTTCTGACTCTTATATTTCATTTCTTTCACCTCTTACTTTAGTGTCGTCAGGTAGTCTGCCAGGGCATCGATGTCTTCCTGGCTCAGAGAACCAAACGGCGGCATGGCCGAGTCCGGGACAACGCTCTGCGGATCCTTAAGGTGAGCGATGTGCCAGTCTCTGTCGTGTCTCGTCCCTACCCCGGTAAGGTCGGGGCCCGATGTCCCTCCCACCCCGCCTATCATGTGACAGGCGGAGCAGCCATTGGCCTCATACACCACTACGCCCTTGCCGCGCGCCTTTAACATCGCGGCGAGCACCGGCTTGGGTGGCCAACCGTTAGTGTCCACTTTCGAGGTCCATTCCAGAAACGCAATCAGCTTGTCGGCCTCGTCATCGGTTATTCCCAGCACCGGCATGGCCGCCCCTTTGTTAACCTTGTGCGGGTTTACGAGAAACTTCTTCAGGTAAGACTTGGGCTTGTTAACCGTGACTTTGGTCAGGTCCGGGGCAAAGTAAGAGCCGTTGCCAAAGATGGTGTGACACCCGATGCAGTCGTACTTGTGCCAGAGCATCTTGCCCTGGTTAACCTCTTCCGTTATCTCCGGCGCCCTCTTGTCGAGCTTATTCATCGTGTCGTAAGTGAGTGCGATGAATGCCACGAAAAAGAACAGGCTTCCGAAGATAAAAAGGTTTCGAAGTCCTTTCGTGCTCATTTCAAACCCCCCTCTTTTTTAAAAAGCGCCCGTAGGGCGCCACGAGAAAGCTACTTGCCTAAAAGATTGCACCAAAAAGTAAACCTACCGCCATGATTCAAATCATATATCGGATCCTCTGCGAGCATTGTGGTGCTTCATGGGCATATATATGCCATTAATAAGGGTAAATGCTAAAATATGTCATGCCTATCAAGAAGTGGCTAAAGAGCGCCGACCACGCCATCGAGGGCATCCTGCACGCCGCCAAGACTCAGCGGCACCTGAGATATCATTTCTACGCGGCGGCGTTCGTGCTTCTTCTTAGTTTCGTGCTCGGCCTCACGAAGATGGAGTTCCTCGTAATATCGCTTGCGGTAATATCGGTGCTCGTGGCCGAGATGCTTAACTCCTCAATCGAGGCGGTGGTGGACCTGCTTGAGCCCGAGTTCCACAAGCGCGCGCGTGCCGCCAAGGACGTTGGGGCGGGCGCGGTACTCGTCACGGCCTTCGGCGCGCTTGTCATCGGATACATAGTCCTCTTCCCATACATACAAAACGTATTTCACAAGGGACTTGAGATAGCGAAGCATACGCCCCGAGAGATATCGATGCTCGCCGTGATAATCGTCCTCATAGCGGTGGTTCTTCTGAAGGCGTACTCGGGCAAAGGCCATCCGCTTAAGGGAGGGCTGCCGAGCGGACACGCGGCGGTGGCCTTCTCGGTATGCGTATCGGTCGTCTATATAACCCACGATTTCCTCGCATCCGTCTTGAGCCTCCTGCTTGCGCTGATGATATCCGTCAGCCGGGTTACGAGCGGCATACACAGGGTGCTGGAGGTAATCCTGGGCGCGGCGCTCGGCGCTGGAATAACCTTCGCGCTATTCAAGGTGTTCATGTGAAGGAGCACATCGACAAATTCCTCCGCTACATGGAGGTCGAGCGCGGGGCGTCGCCACACACGCTCAGGGCGTACCGCAAGGACCTGGAGCTTTTCTTCGATACCTCCGGCGACCACATCGACCTGAGCGACGTCAGGGGCTTCGTCGCCTCGGAGATCAACCGCGGCCAGAAGAAATCCACAGCATCGAGGCGGCTCGCCGCGCTGAGGTCCTTCTGCAAGTACCTCAATCGCGAGGGGATCATGAAGAAAAACCCCGCGAAGCTCATCAATTCGCCAAAGCTCCCCAAGCAGCTGCCCCGCTTTCTCACCGTGGACGAGGTGTTCGGGCTCGTCGAGAAGCCCGAGGGGTTAGGGTTCATAGAGCAGCGCGACCGCGCGATGCTCGAGCTTATGTACTCCAGCGGCCTTCGCGTCGGGGAGCTATCGTCGCTGAACCTCGACGACGTAAACCTCGACGAGGGGCTCGTGAAGGTCATGGGCAAGGGGCGCAAGGAAAGAATAGTGCCCGTGGGCGGCAAGGCTCAGGAGGCCCTACGCTCCTACCTCGTCGAAAAGATGCTCCAGAAAAAGGGAGACAAGGCGCTCTTCGTGAGCCGCAACGGCCGACGTCTCGATACGCGCGGCGTAAGGCGCATCGTGCGCAAGTACTCGCTGGCCCTGGGCCTGCAAGGCAAGGTGAGCCCGCATACGCTCAGGCATACCTTCGCCACCCACCTCCTTCAGAGCGGGGCCGACCTCCGTGTGATCCAGGAGCTGCTCGGGCACTCATCGCTTTCCACAACGCAGAAGTACACTCACCTGGACATCACGCACCTCATGGACATCTACGACAAGGCCCACCCGCTGGCAAACGACGAGGAATAGATGCAAAAAGCTCTCTGTTTTATAGTCATATCTATATTGCTATCTGGCTCGATAGGAATTGCCTCTGCCAATAATATGGAGCCCGCAATCACCGGGGAATGCGTTAACAATTTGAAATATGTTAGCCCTACGAGGGTCGAAGAGACAGACTTAAATATGCTAATTAGTTACGGTCCCTTCAAGGGATATTCTTTCCCTCAGATGGGGACAATAGCACCTAATAAGACAATCATTTATGATTCAGTGTTGCGGCAATGCATTGAATGCACCTCTGATGTATCCAATAATGCTGGAAGCCCCTCGGACATCTGCAAACCTTCTGTTATTCTGCACTCAGGCGACGAAGTCCTTATCACTGGAATATCGAGTAAATATATAGTTGGGCCAACCGATGATAAATATTTTTTCGTTCTCGGAAATGGCATGGGATTGGTCAGTACAAGAGACATTATCCTTGAAAATGCTATAGATAAACCGGCGTTCGTATCTCTAAATAATATTTTTACAGTCATAAAGACTCCAGTGGACGGATTATATTCTTACCTCTGGTTACGAACAAAGGAAGGTAAATTCGTATTCTTAAGCCCAATGGCGTGGGATATTCTATTCACATTTGACGTTCCAACCGGATTACTGCTGCAGTATCGTTTCACATTTATCCCGATAAGCTGGTCGAAAGACGAACGTTACATGTTTGTAGAACTGACCGGCAAGCTCATGAAGCCAGATGGGTCATCAATTGAGTTCTCAAAAGACAAGTACTCATCACCTGTTTGGCATGGTGACACGCTTTTCTTGAGAGGCACTGGCATAGATGACGCAGTTTATGCTTTGAATTTAAACGACATGAAAATACGTAAATTTCTTGATATCTCAGATGGCAGACGACGGGACACTTATCTTGACTCAATTATGACGTCGCGCGCGATAGAGATCAGAGACGGCCATGTAACTGCCTTATTTGAACGTCTTGATGATTCCCCCCCGCCTGATGTTGTAGAAAGCGGTTGCATGACTGTTGAGGTTACAGCAGACATGAAAGGAGAAATAATAAATAAGCAAATATATCGTGAGTTGTGTGATGAAGAGACACTATAGCTAAGTCTTAAAAGCTGTTTTTCTTTAAGAATACACCCGCATTTGCAACCAGCACCGGAATCCTGTAAATTTATAGAAACATATTTAAAAACTAACGGAGGCTATTCGTGCATTCGATAAAGCTCAGGCTCAAGATATTCCTCGGCGTGCTAATCATGGTGATCATCACCGGCACGGTGGGCTTCTCGCTGATAGAGCACCTTCCAATCTCCGACGCGTTCTACCTGACGGTGATAACCGTCTCCACCGTAGGATACGGCGACATAACTCCCGTCACCGTGGCCGGAAAGGCGCTCTCGCTGTGCCTGATAGTCATAGGCGTGGGCACGTTCCTGGGCGTTGTGGCCAACATGACTGACCTCTTCCTCGACAGACGCGAGATGGAGCTTAGGCGGGAAAAGCTCCACATCATAGTAGGCGTTTTCTACAGCGAATGCGGGATGCGGCTCCTGCACATGTTCATCTCGCGCGACCCCAAGCTCGACGGCCTGCGTGAAAAGCTGATAGTAGCCGAGAATTGGACGGCCCATGACTATGACCGGGCGGTGAAGTCGCTGGAGGGATACGAATACTCTGTAGAGCTTTCGAGGCCCGACCTCGCCGGGCTCATGGACTTCCTTAACTCAAAGAGCGGCCTGTTCCTGCGGCTCATGGAAAACCCCTACATACTCGAACACGAGACGTTCACCGACCTTCTGAGGGCGGTGCTGCACCTGAAAGAGGAGCTGCTTCACCGCGGCACCTTCGACGATCTGCCCGACACCGACATAAAGCACGTCCTCGGCGACGTGAAAAGGGCGTATTCGTTTCTCATAGTGGAATGGCTCGATTACATGAGCTACCTGCAGTCGCACTACCCTTATCTTTTCTCCCTCGCCCGCAGAACCAATCCCTTCGACCGCGAGGCATCGGTCGTAGTGAAGTAAACCATGCCCGAGGAGAGGAAACTCTACACCCTGGGCACAAGCCGCAGAAGCTGGGAGGACTTCATCGAGATTCTCATGGCCTACGGCGTGGAGTGCGTCGTGGACGTGCGGAGTTTTCCAAAGAGCAAGCTCGAACATTTTACGCGCGCTAACCTCGAAGGGCTGCTGACCGAAAACGGGATAGAGTACAGGTGGCTCGGGAAAGAGCTCGGCGGCCTCAGAAAAGGCGGCTACGCCGATCACACGGAGACTGAGCTTTTCCATGAAGGAATCGAGGCGGTAGAGGCCGTCGCGAGTGAGAAGGTTACGACAATAATCTGCTCCGAGCACTTCCCGTGGAAGTGCCACCGAAAGTGGATAGCCCGCGAGCTTCAGCGACGGGGCTGGCGAGTCGAGCACATCCTCGAAAAAGACAGGGTCTGGGTTCCGGGAGAGTAAGGGCTACGAATGCGCCCGGGCCCAGTTGGCGCCCGAGCCTATGTCCACCGAGAGCGGCACGTCGAGCGAGGCCGCCCCTTCCATCTCCTCGCGCACGAGTTTCAGGAACTTCTTTTCCTCGGACTTCGGGCACTCGAACACGAGCTCGTCGTGCACCTGAAGGATCATCCGCCCTTCCAGTGCTTCTTTCTTAATCCTTCGCGCCACGTTTATCATGGCTATCTTTATAACGTCCGCCGCGGTGCCCTGAATGGGGGTGTTCATGGCGAGGCGCTCGCCGAACTGCCTCGTCTGCCCGTTTCTGCTCTTGAGCTCGGGCACGGGCCTGCGCCTGCCGTATAGCGTCTCGGTATAGCCCCTCTCCCTCGTCTCCTCTATTACGCGGTCTATGTATTCCTTCACGCCCGAGTGGCGCTTGAAGTAGAGGTCTATGTACTCCTGCGCCTCGTATCTCGCAACGCCAAGCGTCTGGGATAGGCCGAACGCCGTGATGCCGTATACAACGCCGAAGTTCACGGTCTTTGCCACCCTGCGCATCTCAGGCGTAACCTTCGCGGGCTTTACGCCGAATATCTCGGCCGCGGTCATGGTGTGCACGTCCACGCCTCCTTTGAACGCCTCTGTGAGAGTGCGGTCGCCGCTTATGTGGGCGAGAATGCGGAGCTCAATCTGCGAGTAGTCTGCCGAGACGAGCGCGTTGCCCTCCTCGGCGATAAAGGCTTCCCTTATGCGCGTGCCCCAGTCGCCGCGGATGGGTATGTTCTGGAGGTTGGGGTTAGAGCTCGAGAGCCGGCCCGTCGCCGTAGCGGCCTGGTTGAAACTCGTATGAAGCCTCCCGGTCTTCGGGTTTACGAGCCCGGGGAGTACATCGACGTAAGTCGACTTTAGCTTGCTGAGGCTTCGCCAGTTAAGGACCTCGCCCGGGAGCTCGTGCTCAAGCGCCAGCTCCTCAAGAACGCTCACCTCCGTGGAATACCCTGTCTTCTTTTTCTTGCCGGGCCTGAGCCCGAGCTGCTCGAACAAGACGCTTGCAAGCTGCTTGGGCGAGCCGATGTTGAACTCTCCGCCCGCAAGAAAGTAGATTCGCTTCTCTATGGCGTCAAGGCCGGTCTCCATCTCCTTGGAAAAGTCGCCAAGTAGGCCGGAGTCCAGTTTCATCCCCGCCTCTTCCATTTCGGCCAGCACGGATATGAGTGGCATCTCGATGTTCTCGTAGACTTCCTCCAGACCCTCCTCGCCGAGCTTCTCAAAGAGCATGCCCCCGAGTTCGAGGGCCACCGAGGCGTGCTCGCAGGCATAGGGTGCAACGGTAGCCACCCTCAGGCCCTGAAAACTCTTCTTGCCCGCAACCTCCACTCTCGTCTTTTTCTTTACGCCCAGGTATTCGAGACAGACGTTGGCGAGGCTGTGGTCTGTTCTCATTGGATTGAGCAGGTGCGAGGCGAGCATCACGTCGTAGATCATCCCCCGCATCTCAAGCCCCTCGTCGCGCAGGGCGATGATGTCGGCCTTGAGGTCGTGTCCCACCTTGTTGATGTCCTCGTTTTCAAGATAAGGCTTAAGCGCCTCAAGGGCGTCGGCCTTGTTCATCTGGTCGAGCTCGCCCTCGTGCGTAAGCGGAACGTACGCCGCCCCTTCGGCAGAGGCGCAAACCGAGAAGCCCACGAGCTCGTCCTTCACCTGAAGCCTCCCGGCGGTCTGAGTGCACAGGGAAAACTCGCTCTTTATCTGCCCGAGGTAATCCTTGAGCAGTTGCGGGTCGGTCACGACCTCGCATTTCACGCCCTTGCGCTCGCCGCCCGATGGAATGAGCCTCATAAGAGAGGAGAACTCGAACTCCCTGAACAGCCCCAACAGAGTTTGCCAGTCGGGCTCCTTCGCGCGGAGGTCCTCGGGGCTTACCTCAATGGGCACCTTGCGGTTTATCTCGGCAAGCTTGCGCGACATCTTGATATCTTCTATCGACTGCTCGACGAGCTTCCTCGTGCGCTCCTTCGATATGCGCTCGGGGTGCTCGAGGATTTCATCGAGGCTGTTAAACTCGTGCAGGAGCGTCTTTGCAGTCTTCTCACCTATGCCTTTTGCGCCGGGGATGTTGTCCACGGCGTCACCCACGAGGGCCATGTACTCCACCACGCGCTCGGGCGGAAGCGTGAAGCGCTCCTTCACATACTCCCTGTCCATCACCTTGTCTTTCATGGGGTCATAGACCTTCACCGAGTCGTTTACGAGCTGGAGCATGTCCTTGTCGCCAGTGACTATGAAGACCTCGTCCCCTTCCTTCGAGGCGCGTTCGGCCAGAGTGGCGAGCACGTCGTCGGCCTCGTATCCGGGCTCCTCGAATATGGGGATGTTGAAGGCGCTTATCATGCGCTTGACCTCGGGGAACTGCCGCACGAGGTCGTCAGGGGTCTCGGGCCTGTGGGCCTTGTAGTCCTCGAATAGCTCGTGGCGCTCCGTAGGGTGCGGAGTGTCAAACGAGACTGCCACGGCGTCGGGCTTTTTGTCCTTGATTATCTTCAGGAGCATGTTCGTGAAGCCGAAGACCGCGTTCGTGGGCTTGCCGGAGGAGTCGGTAAGGCCTTTTATCGCATAGAACGCCCTGTAAACATAGGAGTTTCCGTCTATGAGGTAGAGTTTCACCTAAAGAGTTTAGCACATCGGGCGCGGAGGCGGCGAAAGGCCCCGATACTTTTAAAAACATGGGTGAAAGTGTTAAATTATCCCTACACTGTTTCACATTTAAGTGGGGGAGAGCATATGGAAAAGATACCGCTTACACCTGCGGGACACAAAAAGCTCAAGGACGAACTCGCAAAGCTCATGAAGGTCGAGCGGCCGGCCAACGTGCAGGCCATCGCCGAGGCGCGTGCGCACGGCGACCTCTCGGAAAACGCCGAGTACCACGCAGCGAAGGAGCGGCAGTCCTTTATAGAGGGCAAGATCAACGAGCTTCAGGACAAGCTGGCCCGCGCCAACGTCATAGACCCTACTAAAATCCGGCACGACAAAGTCGCCTTCGGCGCGAACGTCACCGTTATGGACCTCGAGACCGACAAGGAGCATACCTTTACCATTGTCGGCACCGAGGAAGCCGACGCGACGAATGGAAAGATTTCGCTGAGCTCCCCGGTGGGACGCGCCCTCGTGGGCAAGGAAGTGGGCGACATGGTAGAGATAAAAGCGCCCGCGCGTACGATAGAGTACGAGATAATGAAGATCACCTTCGGATAGCGGGCGCACCGTGACTGCAAAGACCCACTCCCATGGAAGACAGTTCAAGGCCAAAGTAACCGAGAACGCACAGGTCTCGAAGGACCATTTCCTCATGAGTCTCCGCCCCAAGGGCGATGCCACGGACCCGAGGCCCGGGCAGTTCTACATGGTCGGAACGGGCGAGCTCGACGACCCGCTCCTTAAAAGACCCTTCTGTTTCTTCAGGCGCGAAAAGCAGGACTTCCAGATACTTTACCGCGTTAGGGGCAAGGGCACCACGCTTCTGAGCAGGATGAAGCCCGGCGTTGTGCTCGACGTTGTAGGCCCGCTCGGAAACTCCTGGCCAAAGCCCGCCCCGGGGAAAGCGCCGCTCGTCGTAGCCGGCGGCATAGGAGTGGCCTCGGTATTCCCGCTTGCTGCCTCGTTTCGGAAGAAACCTCTATTCGTCTACGGCGGCAGAAACCGCGACGAGCTTCTCATGCTCGACGAGATAAAGCACCTGTACTCAGGCCTGCACCCCACTACCGAAGATGGTTCTTACGGCATGAAGGGCAATGTCATCAACGCGCTTAAGTCGCTCAAGCCCGATGACAGCTATGTCATCTACGCATGCGGCCCCAAGGGGATGCTCAAGGCCGTGTACGAGTTCGGCGAGGAAAGAGGGATAAAGGGCTACGCCTCGCTCGAGGAGAAGATGGCCTGCGGCATGGGCGCATGCCTGGGCTGCGCGGTGAAGACCAAGAGCGGTATACGCGAGGTCTGCATAGACGGCCCCGTATTCAAGCTCGACGAGATAGACTGGGACGCTTAGGGATGAAACTCGCGGTAAATATAGGGAAGCTGAAACTTCAGAACCCGGTGATGACAGCATCGGGCACCTTCGGGTACGGCACGGAGTTCGCCGAGTTCATGGACCTGGGCTCACTGGGCGCCGTGGTCATGAAGGGCATCTCAGTCGAACCGCGAGACGGCAACCCTCCACCCCGCATTCACGAGACATCGTGCGGCATGCTCAACGCCATTGGGCTCCAGAACGTGGGCCTTAAAAACTTCATCAAGAAAAAACTGCCGCAAATTAAAAAGTACAAGACCAAGGTGATAGCCAACATCCTCGGCAGCACGGCGGATGAGTACGTGAAGCTCGCAAGCGAGCTCGACGCCGCTGGAATCGACGCCATAGAGATGAACGTCTCATGCCCTAACGTGGACAAGGGCGGCATAGAGTTCTGCGCCGAGCCGATAATGCTCGGAAGGCTCGTGGGCGAAGTGCGCGCCGCCGTCAAGTCATCCACGCTCATCGTCAAGCTCTCGCCGAGTGCCACCGACATCAGGGTGCCGGCAAAGGTCTGCGAGGACGAAGGGGCCGACGCCGTATCGCTCATCAACACCATCCCGGGCATGGCGATAGACATCGCCACGCGGAAGCCCGTTCTGGCAAACGTCATCGGCGGGCTATCGGGCCCGGCCATCAAGCCCGTCGCGGTCAGGATGGTATGGCAGGTATCTAAGGCCGTGAATATCCCCGTGATAGGCATGGGCGGAATCCGCGACGCCTCGGACGCGATAGAGTTCATCCTCGCCGGGGCCACGGCGGTTGCCGTGGGCACGGCCAACTTCGTTAATCCGAGGGCCACGGCCGAGATAATCGAAGGGATAGAGAAGTACATGCGCGAAAACAAGATCGACGATATACACGACATCATAGGAGGCCTCGCAACGCAATGATTACCCTGATGACCGATTTCGGATACAAGGACATTTTCGTGGGCGCCATCAAGGGCGTGATATATGGCATCAACCCCGACGCCCACGTGGTGGAGATAACCCACGGCATCACCCCCCACAGCGTGACCGAGGCCGCGCTCAGGCTGAACGAATACTTCAGGTACTACCCCATGAGGACCATCCACGTGGTAGTGGTGGACCCGGGGGTGGGCTCGGCCCGGAGGCCGCTTCTCGTGGAAGTGGACGGGCATATCTTCATCGGACCGGACAACGGTGTGTTCACTAAGATCATCCAGACGAAAGAAGAGACAATGCAGGTGCGCCACATCACCGCAACGCACTATTTCCTTCCGCCCAAGGGCAATACGTTCCACGGACGCGACGTGTTCGCCCCCGTGGCAGCGTGGATATCAAAGGGAGTGCACATCGAGAACCTCGGCGACGTCATCGAGGACTACGAGATGCTCGACCTCCCTGCCCCAAAGATCGAAGGCGACCAGATAAACGGCGAGGTCGTGTACTCCGACAGCTTCGGAAACGCCGTTACCAACATAACCACAACGGAAATAGATAAGCTCAGGGAATCCAAGCCCGGCAGCGCGCTTCGCGTCATGCTCAAGGGCGGACAGACGGATGTGAAGGACTACTTCGAGCAGGGCAACGACAAGAGGCCCCACGGCCTTATCAACTCAAGCGGGAACCTCGAAGTGTTTTACTACATGGGGGACGCAACGACGCTGCTGAAGATAAGGCCAGGCGACCAGGTAAGCGTCAAGGCCGCCTGACCCAATAAAGGTTAGCTACTTCTTAAAGAGGTAGAGGTATTCGCCGTAGCCCTCTTCTTCCATCTTGGCCTTGGGAATAAACCTCAGTGCCGCGGAGTTCATGCAGTACCTAAGTCCCGTGGGCGCCGGACCATCGTCGAAGACGTGTCCCAGATGAGAGTCTGCGTGCTTGCTCCTCACCTCGGTCCTGCGCGTAAACAGGCCCCAGTCGTCCTTCTCCACTATATTCTCCGGAGCGAGCGGCTTTGAGAAGCTCGGCCATCCGGTGCCGGAGTCGTACTTGTCGGTGGAACTGAAAAGGGGCTCTCCCGAGACCACGTCCACGTAGATGCCCTCCTGATGGTTATCGGCATACTCGTTTGCGAAGGCAGGCTCCGTGCCCTCCTTCTGAGTGACCTTGTACTGCAGGGGCGTAAGGGTTTTCCTCAGCACAGCGTCGGACGGCTTAACGAAGTTATCCCACTTATTGCCGGTCTGTTTCATACCTTCCGCCTCCGTCATCTTCTTGTATTTCTCGTGGCCCCAGACCTTGTTTATGTAGCTGTCGCGCCCGGAACCGCTGCGGTAGATCTTGTATCGAATTGGGTTTTTCTTGTAGTAGTCCTGATGGTATTCCTCGGCCTCGTAGAACTTGCCTGCCGGAAGTATCTTCGTGACGATGGGCTTGCTGAACCTGCCCGACTTCTCGAGATCGGCCTTCTGCCTCTCGGCGATGGCCTTCTGTGTGCTGTTCATATAAAAAATCGCCGAACGGTACTGCGAGCCCCTGTCGACGAAAGAGCCGCCCGCGTCGGTGGGGTCTATCTGCCGCCAGAATATCCAGAGTATCTCGTCGTAGGATATAATGTTCGGGTCGAACGTTACCTCCACCGACTCATAGTGTCCCGTAGTGCCAGAGGAGACCTCTTCGTAGGTCGGATTGACCTTATCGCCACCGGTGTAACCCGAGACGGCCGATATTACACCATCGTGTTTTTCGAACGCCGCCTCTATGCACCAGAAGCAACCTCCGGCCAGTATTGCCTTCTCGGTTTTCATCTCCGCCCTCGGAGCGCTTGCCATGCCTGCCACCACCAATGCCGCGGTTATCGCTGCAAACAGAAATTTACTTAACATCGCTTCCTCCATTCCTGATGTCCATGAGTCCTTCCACCATGTTCTCTGCTTAGCTCAATTGTAGTACAGAAATGAGAACAAATCATGTATGCTGGCTTACAATCGTAGGAACAGAGGGTTATATCAGTCTTTTTTACGGGGAGTACCGAGCGCCTTTCGCACGGCGCGGCGCGCGGCCTCTCGCAATTCATCGTCCTCTATGGCCGATATCAACTCTTCGACTATCGCCGGATCTGGCTCGACTCGGGGCGGGAGCACCGACGTCCTCTCTTTCCTCGCCGGAGGTTCGAGCCTTCCGAGCTTGAGCCTCATGTCGGAGACGCCGAAGCCGCCGAGCTTCTCTATCATCTTTGTCTTGAAATAGCCGGCCTGCTGAAGCCACGCGGGGCTGTTCACGTTGACGAAAAGCAGACCGCCCTTGAGCGCGGCGGGGAATGAGTGCGAGGCGAGGGGCTCGCCTACGAATTTTTTCCAGGAGTGTTGGATGCGGTAGAGCTTGAGGGCGTCCTCAAGCCCGAGGTCCTTGATGAGCGGGCCTAATGCTGAGCCGGCCCGTTCCACATCATACTGCCTTCTGCACCAGACCGGAACGAACGCAACGGGTGCAGACGTAGGTCCTCTGGGTCCTTCCGTCTATTACGACCTTCATCCTCTGGATATTAGGGAATATCTCCCTCTTAGTCCTGTTGTTTGCGTGGCTCACGTTGTTACCCACGCTCTTTCCTTTTCCACATACCCTGCAGGTTGCCACCACTGCCTCCTTATGTAACTTAATTGATTTAAAAATGTTTTTTATGATACCATTTTAAAATAACTGCGCACAAGCCACGCAAGGAGATAATAAGACATTAATGGGTAAAAAGAGAATATACGAGCTTGCCAAGGAACTCGGCCTCACGAACAAGGATATAATCGCCGCACTGGATAAGCTCGGCGAAAAGGGCAAGACCCACTCCTCGAGCGTCGAGGACGAAACGGTAGAAAAGCTTTTAAAATCGCTGAAAAAGGAGCCCGCGAAGAAGAAAGCGGCACCGGCCGCCAAGACCGCAAAGGCTCCGGCCAAAGCGGCCAAAAAGGCTCCGAAGAAGGCCGCCAAGAAAGCGGCTCCGGCAGCCAAGACGGAGGCCGCGCCCGCCAAGGCCGCACCGAAACCCGCCGCCAAGGTCCCGGCCAAACCCGCCAGGGAAGAAGCCAAACCCCAGAAGGCGGAAACAAAACATCACAAGGCAGCGGCAAGACCTCAAAAAGCGGCACCGAGGCCCGCAGCCAAGGCACCGGCAAAAGCCGCCGCTCCACAGAGACCAGCGGCCAAGCCTCCCGTTAAACCGGCGAAGCAGGCGTTTAAACCATGGAAGAAGCGTTCTCAGCGCGCTACCATAGGCGAGATGATAATCAAGCCGGAGGCGCAGGCGGGCCAGGAGGACGAGACCGAGGCGAAGGTACCGGACAAGTTCAAGAGGACGCTGGAAGCCGAGAAGATGGAGAAGTTCCGCGCCAAGCCCGGCATGCAGAAGGCTTTTCAGGCAATAAGAAAAATAGAGAGCAGAAAATTCCAGCCCCAGTTCAAGAAGGGCAGGGACAGGCACTTCCAGGGCAAGGACATGAAGCAGCAGCCCACCGTAACGGCCCCGCGCAAGAAATCCCTGAAGATACAGGAGGGCATGACGGTAAAGGAGTTCGCCGACCTCATAGGGATGAAGGCGCCCGAGGTTATAAAAAAGTTCATGGGCCTCGGTTACATGCCTAACATCAACCAGGCCGTCGATATAGACGCGGCCATGCTCGTCGCCGACTCCATGGACATAAAGCTCGAGGTAGCCCCGGTCGAAGACGTCACCGCCATCGAGGCAACACCCGAGGACGCCTCGAAGCTCGTGCACCGTCCTCCCATAGTCACGGTCATGGGCCACGTCGACCACGGCAAGACCTCGCTCCTGGACGCCATAAGGCAGACCAAGGTGACCGACACCGAGGCCGGCGGCATCACACAGCACATCGGCGCCTACAAGGTTAAGCTTAAGGGCAAGGAAATAGTGTTCCTCGACACGCCGGGTCACGAGGCTTTCACCGCCCTGAGGGCGAGGGGCGCGAAGGTGACTGACATAGTGGTGCTCATCGTCGCCGCCGACGATGGCGTAAAGCCGCAGACCATAGAGGCCATCGACCACGCGAAAGCAGCGGGAGTTCCCATAATCGTGGCCATCAACAAGATAGACAAGCCCGATGCCGACCCCGGCAGGGTGCGTAACGAGCTCTCCGAGTACGGCATACTGCCCGAGGACTGGGGCGGACAGAACATCTTCACCGAGATATCCGCGAAACAGCGAATGGGGATAGAAAACCTGCTTGAGATGATACTGCTTCAGGCCGAGGTCATGGAGCTAAAGGCCAATCCCGACAAGGCGGCACAGGGCGTGATAATCGAGGCCAGGCTCGACAAGGGCAAAGGCCCGGTTGCCACGGTGCTCGTGCAGGCCGGAACGCTCAAGGTAGGCGACGCGTTTATCTCCGGCAGCAACTTCGGCAAGGTCAGGGCGCTTTCAAACGACCTGGGCAAGCCCATCAAGGAGGCGGGGCCCGCGACTCCGGCAGAGGTTATCGGGTTTTCGGACGTCCCGAATTCGGGAGACGCCTTCGCCGTGACCGACGACGAGAAGAAGGCCCGTCAGGTGGCGCTCGCGAGGCTCCATAAGCAGAGGGCAAAAGAGGCCGTCAAGATGGAGAAGCTGAGCCTCGACGACGTCTATAAGAAGATTAAGGAAGGCCAGATAAAAGACCTCAACATCATCGTAAAGGGCGACGTGCACGGCTCCGTCGAAGCGATCAACGACGCCTTTAAGGGAATCACGCATCCCGAGGTCAAAGTCAACGTGATACACTCCGCCGTGGGCGGCATAAACGAGTCCGACGTCATGCTCGCCGCGGCATCGAGCGCAATTATAATCGGATTCAACGTGCGTCCCGACGTCAAGGCCACTCAGGCCGCCGAGCAGGAGGGCATCGACATCAGGCTCTATAACGTCATCTACGAGGCCATAGAAGACGTCAAGAAGGCCCTCGAAGGCATGCTCGAGCCCACTATCAAGGAAAAGATACTCGGAAGGGCCGAGGTGCGCGAGACGTTCCAGGTCTCCAGGCTCGGCACCATCGCAGGCAGCTATGTCACCGACGGCATCATGAGCCGCGCAAGCGACGGCATAAGGGTGATTAGGGACAACATAGTCGTCTATGAGGGTAAGATAGGCTCCCTGAAGAGGTTTAAGGAAGACGCCAAGGAAGTGCAGACCGGATACGAATGCGGCATCATGGTTGAGAACTTCAACGACATCAAGGTCGGCGATATCCTCGAAAACTTCGTCATGGAGAAAATCGCCGCCAAACTCTAAAAGCCGATGCTCCCGTACAAGCGTTCCCATAGGGTCTCTCACGTCATCAGGGAAGAAGTCTCCGATATCGTCCTTAACAGGCTAAAGGACCCGAGGCTCGGGTTCCTCACCGTCACGGACGTGGAGGTCACGCAGGACCTCAAACTCGCCCGCGTCTACGTAAGCACGCTCAAGGACGAGGACCGCGAGGAGGCCATCGAGGCGCTTAACTCCTCAAAGGGGTTTATCAGGCAGGAGCTGGGCAGGAGAATCAGGATGAAATCCACACCAGACCTGGAGTTCAGGTTCGACGAGTCATCGCGATACGGCGACAAGATGGAAAAGCTGTTCAAGCAGATAAAGGAGGAAGAGCATTGAGTGTTCCGGCCGGGCTGATAAAGGCCCTTAATGATGGAGACAACTTCCTCCTGGCCACGCACATCAGTCCCGAAGGCGACGCCTACGGCTCTCAGCTTGCGCTCGCCATGGCGCTTGAGACCATGGGCAAGAAGACCTACAACTTTAACCGCGACGGCGTCGTGGATTTCTACACCTTCATGCCGGGCTCGGAGAGAATTCAGACCGCACTGCCTGAAGACACCTCGGGCTATACGCTCGTGGTAATGGACTGCAACAGCGCAAAGCGCGCGGCCGTGGAAGGCTACTCATTCAAGCGCGCCCTCGTCATAGACCACCACATTACCGAGAGCGAGTTCGGCGACGTAAAGTGGATAGTCCCCTCGGCCCCGGCCACGGGTATAATGGTCTTCGAGCTGATAAAGGCGCTCGGGGTGAAGATAACGCCCGATATGGCAGTGAACCTCTATACCGCCATAGCCGTGGACACGGGCACATTCCGCTACAACAACACATCGCCCGAGGTCTTGAGGGCCGCGGCGGAACTCGCCGAGGCGGGCGCACAGCCCGGCGAGATAGCCGAACACGTCTATCAGAGTTGGTCGTCGGGGCGCTTTAAGCTCCTCTGCATGACGCTTGGCACAATTGAGATAGTGGACGGCATCGCGATGTCCGCCGCCACGCAGGAGATGTTCGCCAAGACAGGCACCTCCCCTGCAGATACCGAGGAGTTCACGAACTTTCCCCGTATGATGAAGGACGCCCACATAGCGGCGTTCATGAAAGAGCTGCCCGACGGCAGATGGAAAATTAGCCTGCGCTCAAAGGGAGCGCGCGACGTGGCCCGCGTGGCCGAGCACTTCGGCGGTGGCGGCCACCTAAACGCCGCGGGCTGCTCGATAGCAGGCGACTTCCAGAGCGTGAAGCAAAAACTTCTTGCGGCAATCAAAGATTTAGTCTAAAGTTATACCTTATTTCAGGAGGTGGTCCCATGAAACTTTCAAAGATTTTCGTATTGCTCCTAATCATCGCATTTCTGGTGCCGACTGTCGCGGCGGCAAATGATTGGGACGAGTATCTAAAGTTGAGAAGCCAGTACTACAACCTCGATGAACAGGATTTCAACACCATTACCTGCTCGGTCGATCTGGACTTGCTGAATAAGATGCTGGCCGCATTGGATCAACAGCTCTCGCCTCTCAAGGACAATTTATCGATAGTCAAAGACATGGACAATTTTACTCTCGTATACAGCAAAGCCAATGGATTAAAGTTGAATAGGCCGACTCTCGACATAATAATCACATCCGACGAAGGATTAGCTGACCCTGAGAGGGCAAAGAAGGGCATAAACATGATAAAAATGGGTTTCGATACCATGCTTTCCGGAATAGAGATGGAACTCTCAGGCATCTTCGATGAATACGTTACGCCGTCCAAGGAAGATTTCGATGATTTCGTGTTAACGCCCGGAGAAGGTGAGTACGCTGTCTCATACAGTCAGAAAGGAAGCAGCACATCTATGACAATTAAGGGCGCGACCACCGAAATAACTATCGTTGATGCAAACAGCAAGTCGCACATCATTGCCGCCTATGAAAAATCAGACGACGGAAAGCTCATCCTCAATAAGGCCGACAGCACTGTAAAACAACCTGTAGGGGACTTAACATCGACGCTGCTATTGATCTACCAGAAGGTTGGCTCAGTTACTTTCCCGAAAAGTATCACATCTTCGGTCGTACAGGTGATGCAGGGTGTTCGCCAGGAAGGTCAAACCACGGTGACGCTTACCGATTGCAAAGCCGAATAAGAGCGCTTTCAGGCATATCCCTGTCTGAATCCGGAATAAAAAGGCCCGCCACAGAGGACATGCCGAAGCGGCCCGGTTTCTCTAGTCAGCGTCAGGCATGAAGAGCCGGTTGCCGTGTGCGTCCGTGAAATCGGCAATGGCCTTCTGCCCTTCGGGTGAGACAAGCCAGTTGACGAACTCCATCGCCTCCTTGTACTTCACGTGAGGGTACTTCTCGGGATTCACCGCCATCGCGCCGTACTGGTTAAATAGCACCGGGTCGCCCTCGAACACGATGTGCAGGTCCAGGAGGTCCCTGTCCTTTATGGCGAGCCACGTGCCCCGGTCGGTGAGGGTGTAGGCCTGCTTTTCACTGGACACGCGTAGGGTCTTCGCCATTCCCTGCCCGACCTCGAGGTACCAGTCGTTGCCCCTGGGGTCTATGCCCGCCGTCTTCCAGACGGCAAGCTCCTTCAGGTTCGTGCCGGAGTTATCGCCCCTCGAGACGAAGATCAGCTTGTCCTTCGCTATTTTCTCAAACACGCCCGAGGCCTTTGCGATGCCCTTGAAAACATCGCCCGAATCCTTTGGGCCCACTATGACGAAGTCGTTGTACATCACGTCGTGGCGGTTGACGAAATAGCCCTCCTCCACGGCCTTGAGCTCAAGCGGCTTGGCGTGGACGAACACCACGTCTGCGTCCCCGCGCTTCGCCATCTCGATGGCGGCCCCAGTGCCGACGGCTATCACGTGCACCTCTATGCCGGTCTTTTTCTGAAATATTGGCAGCAGGTATTCATAGAGCCCGGAGTTTTGAGTGCTCGTCGTCGACGCGCAGACGATTCTTTCGGCAAAGGCCGGCGCGGCCATGAGCACTGCGGCAAGAAGTGCGAGAATTATTTTCCTTATCATATATCCCGCTCGAAGTTAATGTTTTCGGTTTCCATTTGCAGAAACTCGCGGAACTCCCGGCTGAACCTTTCAAAAAGCCTTATGGCCCTCTCGCCGTGCTCTGTGACCGCGGCGCCGCCACCGTTTCTGCCGCCCTGCGCCATAACGACAAAGGGTTTTGGCGACTGCCTGTTCATGGAGTCTATGAGCCTCCAGGCGTGCCTGTACGACATTCCCTCGGCCTTGGCCGCCTTCGTGATGGAGCCGTGCTCCTTGATCCTCTCCATGAGGGCCACCCTTCCGCGTCCGAGGAAAGTGCCCTCCCTGCCGTCGAGCCAGATGCGCCCTCTGACCTCGAAGCGCTTCCCCCTCAGCGGCGGCAGCTTTCTTTCCTTGTTCCTCCCTGAGTCCCTGTGCGGCATACCGCCGTAATATACAAAAAGGAATAACGTAAGTCAACAGGGATTTGTTTGCGGATCGGGACAAGGTCTTATTGGGTAATCACTTTAGAGGCAGGCACGGCGATTAGTCGGCACGAAGCGAAACGAGTGAAGCATTGGAATGTTGGAGTGGGGGGTTTCCGGGGAGGGTGAAGCCACCCTCCCCGGATGAATAATCAGGCTACGATGTCTTATTTTCCCCAGTCAACGAGGATACCGCAAAGAAGCGGCGAACCCTTGTCGATGGTGACTTCGATGCCGTACTTGCTGTGGCAGGAATAGCAAACAGATATCTTCTTCTCGATCTTGTGAGTCTTGGCGTTCATCTCTACGAGCACGCTGTCGTTGCCGTAGGTCCTGGCCGCCAGAAGAACCTTCTTGCCATCCGGCGAGAACTCAAAGTCGTGTGCGCGGACGTCGTCCGGAAGCACGATGTGGTCGACAACCTTGTCCTTCTTGGTGTCGATAACGACTATCTGGGACTTGTGGGTGCCCGGTGCGAGGCCAGGGTCGAACTCGTTCGGAGCGCTGACCCAGAGCTGCTTGCCATTAGGGGTCATCTGTACCTGGTGGATGAAGGTCATCTCGGGATCAGTGATCGTCTTGATGATCTTCTTGGTCTTCCAGTCCAGTACGAATACCTTGCCCTGAGGCATGTCGGACACGTAAGCCTTCTTGGTGTCATGAGTCCAGGCGATTCCGCAAACGGAGGCGCCGACCGGGATCTTGTCAACGGCCTTCATGCCATTGGGGTCCCAGACGTACACATTGCCGTCTGCCATGTCTTCGAAATAGATGTTGCCGTCAGGTCCCGCAACCGCGTCGCAGAACTTCTTGCCAAGCTTCATGGGCTTGGACCTCTTGTGCGTCTTGAGGTCGTAGGTAACGACGTCGCCGTTGAGGAGGCCGACTACGAGCTTGCTCTTGTCGGAAGTGAAAGCGGAACCGTGGGTACCGCCACCCTTCTTGATCTCCTCGAACTGCATGCCGGCGATGGTACCTTCCATCTCGCTACCGGCTTCGTTGATGACGATCCTATCCTTCTCGATGTCTTCGGGCGACTTCATCGTCGCGAGGTCAACTACCGCAAGATGTCCGCCGTGACCAGCAATGTAAGCGGTACCACTAAGATCACTTCCAGCTGCGTCTACCCTGCTCCCACTTAAAGCGAAAAGCACACCCCCCGTTACCGCAAGACAGAACATGATAAATAATACTCGCTTCATTCTGCTTCCTCCAGTTATGTTATTTTTGTTTTCACTGAACAGCATCCCTATCCCTTTTTACCTCCTGTCTTTTTCACTGCAAGAAACTTCTCAGTCTTATCATATGTACAGTGATTTCATAAGTCAATCCAAGCTCTGAACACAAAAATTTAGGTTATCTGATAAGGGGATAATGAGGGGTAGAGCATAAATCGGCTTATATAAAGGCCTTACGGCGGTTTGGGCATATCTCTCGAATGGCAAGAAAAAATAGAAATATTTTTGTTTACTGACCCCTGCGCGCGATTCCAACCGGCCCTTACATCAATTTTGAGCTAAGATTTACTATGCGCGGCCCAGTTCGTGTTTGACCTTTTCCGCTCTACGCTTTAAAATACTCCTGCACAATGAACGTAAAACTGAATATAGTCTCCTTTGCATTCAAGAATCTCAGGCGGAAAATCATAAGGAGCGTCGTGCTGCTCCTTGCTGTCATGGTTGTCACAGGCACACTATTTTCCGCGACATTATTCATATCGAGTATGCAGAACGCCCTCAAGCTCGGCACCTACAGGTTGGGCGCCGACGTCCTGGTAGTTCCCTCGCAGTACGTTTCGGAAGCGCGAAGCGCGCTGCTGGCGGGAGAACCCCAGAGCTTCTACATGAACAGGACGATCCTCGACGAGGTAATGAAAGTGGAGGGCGTTAAGAAGGCTTCCGCCCAGCTCTTCATTAAACCTTCGTCCTTCACCTGTTGCTTCAACGTGGACTCGTTCCTCGTGGCCTTCGATCCGACCACTGACTTCACGATAACTCCGTGGCTCTCAAAACACACGAAGGCAGGCCTCGGCAAGAACGAGATCATCACCGGCAGGAACATTCCCGTAATCGTGGGCGACACCATCTCGTTCTTCGGCACTCCGCTGAAGGTGGTGGGCACGATGGAGGCCACCGGCATGAAGTTCTTCGACCAGGGCGTCTTCATGACCATGGACACGGCGTATGACATGGCGAAGAACTCCGCCGAGAAGTCGATGCAGCCCATCACGATTGAGAGGGATAAGATATCGGCCGTCCTTGTTCAGAAAGACGACTGGATAACGCCCGACAGGCTGGCCATAAGGTTGGAGCACGACGTCGACGGCGTAAAGGCCATTGCCTCGGACGAGGTCATCACCACGGTGAGGTCGCAGCTCGGCGGTCTGCTCAAGGGCATACTGGCAATAAGCGGCGTGCTCTGGGTGCTGGCGCTACTGATGATAGGGTTCGCTTTCTACATGATAGTCAATGAAAGACAGAGGGAACTCGGCCTCCTGAGGTCGATGGGCGCGAAGAAGAAGCACATCTTCCGGCTCATAATAACCGAGGCCCTTATACTGTCCGCCGTCGGAGGAGTTCTCGGGCTGGCAGTGGGCTCCGGGCTTCTTCTGGCGTTCAAAGATATAATAGTGCAAAGTCTTAAACTGCCATATCTTCTGCCGTCACCGGTGGTGCTGGTGGAACTCGTGGTCGGGGCGGTCGTGTTTTCGCTGCTGACCGGGCTTCTGGCGTCGTACCTGCCTGCTCGCGCTGCAAGCGCGATGGAGCCCTATGAGGCAATACGGAAAGGCGAATAAAAGGGGAATTTGAGATGAGAAAACACATAATTTCTTCAGTCAGGCTTTTGATAGTGGTTTCGCTTGTTGCGGTCGCGCTTTCGGCGGTCTCGTGCTCGCGCGAGAAGCCGAAAGAAGAGAAGGCAGCCACGCCGCTGCCCTCGCCGTATTCCAACGAGTCGGTATTCACACAGGTACAACAGCAGCTTAAAGAGGACCCCAACAACCCGGACGCACTATTTCACCTCGCTCAGCTCTACGACAGAAACGCACAGTACGCCGAGGCCATAGACGCGTATAAGAAAGTCGTGGCGCAGAAGCCCGACATGGGGTACGCCTACTACGCGATGGGCACCGACTACAACCAGCTCAACAGACCCGAAGAGGCGATTGAGGCCTTTCAGACCGGGCTCAAGTACATGCCGAACTACGCCACCCTCTATAACAACCTGGGCGTGGCATACGGGAAGTTAGACCAACTCGACAAAGAGATAGAAGTGCTCAAGAAGGCATTGGAGATTAGGCCCTACTATGCGTCTGCGAGGTATAATCTGGCCATGGCCTACATGAACAAGGGAAACAAGGAAGCTGCCATGAAGGAATATGAGGCTCTGAAAAACTATGACGAAGGCATGGCGGACATGCTGATGAGGGAAATGACTTCCGGTAAATAATTGAGATGAGCGAAAAGAACATTATAGAAGTCTCGGGGTTATCGAAAACATATGCCATCGGCGGTGAGACGCTGAGCGCCGTGGATAACGCCTCGTTCTCGGTCAAGCAGGGCGAGATGTTGGCTATCGTCGGGCACTCCGGCAGCGGCAAGACCACCCTCTTGAGCATGATAGGGGGTCTTACTAAGCCGAACGCCGGCCGGGTGCTAATGGAAAACAGCGACGTCTGGGCCATGGATGACGGGAGCCTCTCTGAGTTCAGGAGCAGGAAGATAAACTTCATCTTCCAGTTCGCGAGCCTCATACCGACCCTGACGGCCATAGAGAACGTCGTCCTGCCCTCCATATTCTGGAAGAGCGCCAAGGGCGTCGGCGACCACGCCATGGAACTCCTTGAGACCATGGGGATGAAGGACAAGGCCAATGCCTATCCGTCACAGCTCTCTGGGGGCCAGAACAGGCGCGTGGCCATAGCCCGGGCATTCATCAACAATCCCGACATAATACTCGCCGACGAGCCCACGGGCGACCTCGACGAGGAGACCGAAAAGGAAGTGGTATCCCTTTTTAAGAGGATAAACAGGGACAAAGGCACCACTTTCCTGATAGTCACCCATAACACCGACCTCGCCGCGCAGACCGACAGGCAGATGCGCATGCACAACGGAGTCCTGACCACGGGCTGAGGCACCCGCAGCTCCACCGCATTTCCACTCACATCCAAAGGTAAGCCTGAAGCACTATTTTTTAGGTATTCCGCTTTAATAATTAATGTTAAAAACCGTTGACCAACGGGGCGGTATTGTGCTAACTTGATGGGTAGTTTTTAGGGCCTCTTTTTAAGAGGCCCTAAGGGGGAGAAGCAGATCCATCTAAAATACTGCTAAATAAGGGGAAAGGAGTTTACTTAATGAGGAAACTTCAGTTATTCGCACTGTGTCTCGCAATGGCAAGCCTTCTGCTCTTTGCTTGCCAGAAGAAGGGTGAGATGGAAACCGCCAAGGCGCCTGAGAAAGCACCGGCGGCGGACACTCTTAACGGCACCGCTTATATAGCGGGCCACGGCGGTCACCTCGCGGTCATCGACCTCGCGACGATGAAGGCGCCCGACGACATCGAGAAGGACAGGGTCGTCATCAACGAGGCCGGCAGCGAGATGGAGGGCACCATCGCCGGTATGCAGTTCGAGGAGATCAAGAAGGGCGGCGGCACACACGGTTCCGCTTTCTCGAAGGACAAGAGCAAGCTCGTGGTCGGCCTCCTCAACGGCGACGTCGTTACCTACGACTTAAAGACCGGCACCCGCTCCAAGCCCGTGGCGCTTGGCAAGAAGTTCTGCGACGCGGTCGCGGGACCTGACGGCAACATCTACTTCGAGGACATGGCTGACGGTAACGTGTACGTCTGGGATCCCAGCGGCATGAAGGCCGTGGACAAGTTCCCCGTGGGCGCCTCCGTTTGCGGAATCGCCTGGACTCATGACGACAAGAAGGCATACGTGTCCGACATGCCACAGGGCAAGGTCTTCGTACTGGACTGGGCAACCAAGAAGATCATCAAGACGATCACTGATCCCGAGATGACCTTCATCCACCAGGTCCAGCTGACCCCCGACGGCAAGCAGCTCTGGGTCAGCGCTCCGAACGAGTTCGACCCCGGCCTCAAGCCTGGCACCCACAAGTCCCAGATAGTCGTTATCGACACCGCCACCGACGCGGTCGTGGACCACATCGTGCTGCCCGACGATATCCGTCCGCACGATTTTGAGTTCGCCCCGAACGGCAAGGACGTTCTCATGGCGGCCAGGACCTACGGCAACGACAGCCTGCTCGTCGTATTGGACAAGGACACGCACGAGATAAAGAAGAAGGTCTCGGCCTGTTACTCCTGCCACAGCAAGTACGGCATCGAAGTCACCATCGACAAGGGCTCGCCGCTCCTCTGCGGTATCCTCGTCGACTGGAAATAACCTTAGAGTTTTAGCGACTACAAGCCCGGGGAGGCCTTTTAAATGGCCTCCCCGGGTCTTTTATTTATTTGTCAAAGACCGCTTGTATATCTCCAGGCCGATGTGCTATGCTCAATATTGAAGCATGAAGGAGTATTTGGCGTATACAAACCGCAAAGTATCCTGCTTTGCGGTTTTTTTGTGCCGTGCCTCCTTACACTTCGAACATCTTATAAGGAGGTAGCACAGCATGGCAAACGGAACTGTAAAATGGTTCAACGAGTCCAAGGGCTTTGGCTTCATCACCAGTGATGACGGCACCGACGTGTTCGCGCACTACAGCGCCATCTCGGGCGACGGCTTCAAGACTCTCGCAGAAGGCCAGGCGGTCAGCTTCGACGTAGTCGAGGGCGACAAGGGCCTTAAGGCAGCAAACATCGAAAAGCTCTAAGCAGCTTCCTGACGGCGGGTTCCGCATGAGCGGGACCCGCCGCTCTTGATTAATCCCCGCCTTATATTTCAATATCATATGATAAAGGCAACATAAAAGGAGTCAAGATGTACGAAAGGTTTTATGAGTTCGGGCTCTCCGACGAGGTTTTAAAATCCCTCTCGGACATGGGTTTTGAAGAGCCCTCACAGATACAGAAGATAGCCATACCGCCGGTAATGCTCGGCAAAGACATAATCGGCGTCGCCCAGACGGGCACGGGAAAAACCGCAGCATTCGGCATCCCCATGGTCGAAAAGGGCATACGCGGCAAGATAAGAAAGCCCTCGGCCCTGGTGCTCGTGCCAACGCGCGAGCTCGCCATGCAGGTGGCCGAAGAGCTAAACAGAATAGGCAAGAACAAGGGATTCGTTGCCCTGCCGATATACGGCGGGCAGTCCATCGAGCGGCAGATAAAGAGCCTGCTTAAGAAGGTGGACGTGGTGGTCGGCACCCCCGGCCGTCTTATGGACCACATGCGCAGAAAGACCATGGTGCTCTCCGACGTGGCCACGGTGGTGCTCGACGAGGCCGACGAGATGCTCAACATGGGCTTCATCGACGACATGAAGACCATACTCAAGGATACCCCGGCAAGCAGGCAGACGCTATTGTTTTCGGCCACCATGCCCGATCCCATCGTAAAGATATCGAAGCAATATATGCAGTCGCCCGAGAAGGTCACGGTGGACACGAAAGAGATAGTCGTGGCCAAGATAAACCAGGTCTTCTACGAGGTGCGCCAGAACGACAAGATTCCCGCCCTCACCCGCATTCTCGACGTCCAGGACCCGGAGCTCACCCTAATCTTCTGCCACACGAAGCGCGAGGTGGACGAGCTTTCCGGGAGGCTTCAGCAGATGGGCTACGAGGCCGGCGCCATACACGGCGACTTCACCCAGGCCCACCGCGACGAGATGATGCGCCAGTTCAAAAGCGGCGAGATAGATATACTCGTGGCCACCGACGTTGCCGCCCGCGGTCTGGACATCAACGACGTCTCGCACGTCATAAACTACAGCATACCCCAGAACCCTGAGGCATACGTCCACCGCATTGGTCGCACGGGCAGGGCCGGGAAGTCGGGTATCGCCATAATGTTCGTCACGCCGAGGGAGTACAGCCAGCTCAGGCTGATAGAGAAGGTCGCCAGGACCAAGATAAAGAAGGAGCAGCTCCCGACTACGAAGGCCGTGCGGGAGGCGCGCGAGAAGGAAGTGCGCGCCGCCCTCGAAGACGCAATTCGCGCGGGCCGGCACAAGGACTACTACCCGCTTGCCGGAGAGCTATTCACCGAGCACGAGCCCGAGGAGGTCACGGCCGCTGCCCTGAGCCTCATGGCGGGCGACATGGCCGTGGAAGACATCGACGAGATAAGCGGCCCCAAACAAGCGGATTCCGGGGGCATGACAAGGCTCTTCCTGACAGTCGGCAAAAAGGACAAGATAAAGGTGGGCGACCTCGTTAAGACGATCTCCGAGAAGGCCAAGATACCGGGCAAGAACGTGGGAAAGATTGCCCTGTTCGACAAGTACAGCTTCGTTGAGGTCCCGTCGGACGCCGCGGAGGCGGTCATAGACTCCGTTAACAACATGATAGTGGGTGGAAGAAAAGTTACGGTAAAGACCGCCCGCAAGAAAAAGAAAAGTTAACGACCGCGCTAAACGTTCTTCAGAATGTGCCCGAGCTTTTTCTTCTTCGTCTTAAGGTAGATGACGTTCTTTTCGTGGGGCTGCATCTCAACGGGCACGCGCTCCACGACCTTAAGCCCGTAGCCCTCGAGGCCTACTATCTTCTTGGGGTTATTGGTGATGAGGCGCATGTTGCGCACCCCGAGGTCAACGAGTATCTGGGCGCCGATTCCGTAGTCGCGGAGGTCGGGCTTGAAGCCGAGTTTGATGTTGGCCTCGACGGTGTCGAGCCCCTTGTCCTGCAGCTCGTAGGCTTTTAGCTTGTTGGCAAGCCCAATGCCCCTGCCCTCCTGTCTCATGTAAAGAATAACTCCCTTGCCCTCGCGGTCTATCATCTCCATGGCGTGGTGGAGCTGCTCGCCGCAATCGCAGCGCCGCGAGCCGAATACGTCACCCGTGAGGCACTCCGAATGCACCCTCACGAGGACCTTGTCGCCGCGCTTGATATCGCCCTTGACGAGCGCGATGTGCACGTTGTCGTCCACGGCGTTTGAGTACGCTACGGCCCTGAACTCGCCGTGGTCGGTGGGGAGCATTACGTCGGATTCCTTCGTGACAAAGCTCTCGGTCTTCATCCTGTAGTTGATGAGGTCCTTGACCGTCACTATCTTGAGTTTGTGCTTCTCGGCGAACTTCATGAGCTCAGGAACGCGCGCCATGGTGCCATCGTCGCTCATGACCTCGCAGATGACTCCAGCAGGATTGAGGCCCGCAAGCCTCGCCAGGTCCACCGAGCCCTCCGTCTGACCGGCCCTCTGGAGTACGCCGCCGGGCTTAGCCCTGAGCGGGAATATGTGGCCCGGCCTCGCGAGGTCCTCGGGGCCGCTGTTGGGGGCGATGGCGGTAAGTATGGTGCACGCCCTGTCGTGGGCCGAGATGCCCGTGGTCACGCCACGCTTGGCCTCTATGGAGACCGTAAAGGCGGTGCCGAAACTCGAGGTGTTCTGCTCCGCCATCATGGGAAGCTTAAGCGCCTCTACGCGCTCGGGCGAAAGCGAGAGGCAGATGAGGCCGCGGCCGTACTTGGCCATGAAGTTGATTGCATCGGGAGTTATCTTCTCTGCGGCCACGCAGAGGTCTCCCTCGTTCTCCCTGTCCTCGTCGTCCACGAGGATGACCATTCCGCCCTGCCTGAACTCCTCCAGGGCCTCCTCTATGGTATTGAATTTAGGTGTCTTGGATGTCTTTGATTTCATTAATATTTTCTCTTCGCCTCCCGGTTCTTCTACTGTCCCAGAAAGCCGCCTTCCTTTAGCTTCTTCATCAGAGTCTTGCCGCTTTGGGCCTTGTCTAAAAATCTTAACACATACTTGCCCAATATATCAGCCTCGAGGTTCACGGCGTCCCCCGGCCCTTTGAGCCCGATCGTCGTTACCTCGGCCGTATGAGGTATTATCACCACCGTAAACGAACCGCTGAGGACATCGACCACGGTAAGGCTTATGCCGTCTATTGCCACCGAGCCCTTCTCAACGAGGAAGTCCAGCACCTTTGGCGGCGCTTCTATCTCGAACTTGAAGGTCTCGCCCTCCCTCACCCTGGACTTTATCCTGCCCACGGCGTCTACGTGCCCGGTGACGAAGTGGCCGCCGAGCTTTCCATCGGCGCGAAGCGAGGATTCGAGGTTGACGCGGTCGCCCGGCTTTATCGAGCCAAGCGTAGTGCTGCGGAGCGTTTCTTCGGAGAGGTCGAAGCTCATGGTGCCTCGTTTGACCTCGGTAACCGTGAGACAGGCGCCGCTTATTGCAATGCTGTCGCCAATGGCGGCCGCTGCGGACGTCTCCCCGGCCTTGACCTCGAGGACCGCGCCCTTGGGGTGCCGCTTTAGGGCTATCGCCTCGCCTAGCTCGGCGACAAGTCCGGTGAACATCCTAAGAGCTCACCTCGACCTCGAAACTCAGCACCTTCTTGTACTGGTTGAGTATATTGACCGTCTCCTGCCATTCGACGTCCACCCAGAAACCGGTCTCTGTCTTCTCTATCGCTATGTCGTTCATGCTGATAGGCATACCGGCACTCTGCGCTTTCTCTAACAAATCCTCCCTTATATGTTTCATCTTCATATCATTAGGCTCATAGCGCTTAAAGCGCACTATATCGGCGGCGTCGGTCTTGAACGAGTAGTACCTGTAATACGGCATTCCGAACTGAACGCCCACATAGATGGCGAACACAACGATTAGCAGGATTGCGATTGTCTTGATCCAAGCAAACATCCAGACACCCCTTTCTCACCGCCACCGCACCCTGGCGAAGCGGCGGTCTACGGTTTATCCCGCCTTACGGCATACGGCACGATGCCGTTACCGCAAGCGCTACCTCTGGTCCTTGGGGATAGGGTTCTTCAGTAAATCGCCTATCCTTCCAAGCCTCGGAGGATAAAGCATCTTGAACTTGCCAATCGAAATCAGGGGGCTCCTGTCCTCGTTGGCCGACCAGTATATTATAAAAGCTTTGCCCAGTATCTCGCTCCTGTCCACGAAGCCCCAGTACCGGCTGTCCTCGCTGTGGTCGCGGTTATCGCCCATAGCGAAGTACTTGTTGGGCGGCACCGTAATGGGGCCGAAGTTGTCCCTTGGCAGAGCCTGGGCCGGATAAAGTGTGTTCTCTGTGTATTGGGCGAACGAGTCCTCGAGCCTGTGTCCATTTACGTAAACTATCTTGTTAATTACCTCGACGGTATCGCCCGGGGTTCCGATGACCCTCTTTATGAAGTCCCTATCATGGTCCCTTGGATACTTGAACACTATGATATCGCCGCGCTGCGGGTCCTTGAGCTTGAAGAACCGCTTGTCAGTAAACGGTATCCTCGGCCCGTACACGAACTTGTTGACCAGCACATAGTCGCCCACAAGCAGAGTCTGTTTCATGGAGCCAGAAGGTATCGTGAACGCCTGAATAACCAGCGCCCTGATGATGAGGGCGAAGATGAGTGCTGTGACGAAGACTTCGCCGTACTCGAATACCAGGCCCTTGCCGGTCTTGGGGGCCTCTTCCTCTTTGTTCTCTTTCTTGCCTCTCTTCGGTGAGGGGAACAGGAACCAGTAGGCCACGATGGCCGCGATTACGGCGACTATAACATATATCGGTTTCATTCTAAATTCCGTTCATGCTCTATAAATCACTGCCCGGACGTCTTCATCACGCTCAGGAAAGCTTCCTGCGGGATATCGACCTTGCCTACCCGCTTCATCTTCTTCTTGCCTTCCTTCTGCTTCTCCAGGAGCTTCCGTTTTCTCGTGATATCGCCGCCGTAGCACTTGGCGATAACGTCCTTGCGGAGCGCCCTTATGCTCTCGCGGGCGATTATTTTCCCGCCTATGGCGGCCTGAATAACCACCTCGAACATCTGGCGCGGTATCTCGCCGCGGAGGCTCTCGGCTACCTGACGGCCTTTATAATACGCCTTATCCCTATGCACAATCAAGGACAGTGCGTCCACGGGGTCCCCGTTGATAAGGATATCGAGTTTCACGAGATCGGCTTCTTTCAAGCCCATGGGCTCGTAGTCCATCGACGCGTATCCCTTCGTTAGAGACTTCAGCCTGTCGTAGAAATCCCAGAGTATCTCGCTCAGGGGCATCTCGTACACGAGCATCACCCTGTCCTTGCCTATATAGGTGAACTCCTTCTGCACGCCCATCTTCTGCTGGCAGAGGTCCAGCACGTGGCCCACGAACTGGTCTGGGACGAAAATAGTGACCTTCACGTAGGGCTCTTCGAGATGCTTGAACTTCGGGTCCCACTCGGATGGGTTGTTGATCTTCTTTTCCTTGCCGTAGTCGTCCCTGGCGAGGTAGCTGACGGTAGGCGTCGTGTTTATCAGCGAGAGGTCGAACTCGCGCTCGAGGCGCTCCCTGATTATTTCCATGTGAAGAAGTCCGAGGAAACCGCACCTGAAGCCGAACCCCAGCGCCGCCGAGCTCTCGGGCTCATAGACGAACGATGCGTCGTTGAGCCTCAATTTCTCGAGCGCGTCCTTCAGTGTCTCGTACTGGTTCATCTCGGTAGGATAAAGCCCGCTGAAAACCATGGGCTTGATCTCCTTGTAGCCCGGAAGCGGTTCCGGGGCCGGTCGACGGGCGTCGGTGACCGTGTCGCCTATCTTGGTGAGGCCCACGTCCTTAATGCTCGCCGTGACGTAGCCCACGTCTCCGGCCCTAAGCACATTGAACTTGGTCGGCTCGGGCGTGAACACCCCAACCTCGGTGACCTCGAAATCCCTGCGCGAGCTCATGAACCTAATCTTCATGCCCGGTTTTATCTCGCCCTCGAAAACCCTCAGGAGCACCACCGCACCCTTGTAGTTGTCGAACCACGAATCGAATATCAACGCCCTCAGCGGCGCGTCCTCCTCGCCGCCCGGCGGCGGGATAAGCTTCACTATTGCCTCAAGCACGTCCTCCACGCCGGTGCCCGCCTTCGCACTCGCCAGTATGGCGTCGCTTGCGTCTATGGGCAGGGCCTCGCCTATCTGCTCGCGCACACGCTCGGGGTCGGCGGCCGGGAGGTCTATCTTGTTTATCACGGGGATTATCTCGAGGTCGTTGTCTATGGCGAGGTAGGCGTTTGCGAGGCTCTGGGCCTCGAGCCCCTGGGCCGCGTCCACCACCAGGAGCGCGCCCTCGCAGGATGCAAGGCTTCGCGAGACCTCGTAGCTGAAGTCCACGTGACCCGGCGTGTCGATGAGGTTCAGAACATAGTCCTTGCCGTTTCTGGCTTTGTAGTTGAGCCTCACGGCGCTTGCCTTGATGGTTATGCCCTTCTCGCGCTCCAGGTCCATGCTGTCGAGCACCTGGGCCGCCCCCTTGCCCCGGAGCGCACCGGTTATCTCCAGTATCCTGTCGGCGAGGGTGGACTTCCCGTGGTCGATATGGGCCACGATGGAGAAGTTCCTTATGTTCTTTTCTCTCGGGGCCTTACTCATTGAACACCAGAGCAGCCGCGCCGAGCACGCCGCTGTCGTCGCCTCCGAGGGGTGAAGGTAATATCTTTGTGCTCTCGTAGAGGTTCTTGAAGGCCCTCCTTGAGGCCTCCTTCATGGCCTCCTTCACGTATATGTCCCACGCGCCTATGAGCCCGCCCGTGAGCACTATGGCCCGGGGGCTCAGGAGGTTTATCACGTTTGCGATGCCGACCCCCAGGTACCTGCCCGCATCTTTAAGGGTCTCGCGCGCGAAGTTGTCTCCCTCGCAGGCCGCCGCGAACACGTCCTCCGATGTCATCCTGTATTTGTTGCCACCGCAACAATCATTAAGCAGGCTCTCCGTTCCTTCTTCGAGGCCCTTTATGGCCGCATCCACAATGGCCCGTGCCGAGGCATAGCGCTCGAGACAGCCCGTGCTGCCGCAGGGACAGCTCAGTCCCCCGGCCTCAACGCTCATGTGGCCCAGTTCGGCTGCTACGTCCATGAGCTTGCCGTCATGGAAGATGCCGCCGCCTATACCCGTGCCAAGGGTAATTAGCACGAAGCTGTCGAACTCTTTGCCCGCCCCCAGCCACTTCTCGCCGAGCACCGCGGCGTTGGCGTCGTTTTCGACCACCACCGGCACGCCGAGCTTGAGGTCGCCGAAGGTGCGCCCGTTCATCTCCGGGAGGTTCGGGGAGTTAAGCACCGTCTGGCTCTCCTTGTTCAGCACGCCCGCGGCCCCTATGCCCACGCCCTTGACTCCATCGCGGAGCAGCCCCCGGACGGCCTTCTCTATCTCGGACATTGCGTCGCCCGACGACGAGACCCTGACCTTCTCGATTATCTCTCCTGCTTCGGAGACAAGCGCGGCCCTGAGGTTCGTACCCCCGAGGTCGACTCCTATGGCATAGTGTTTGGGCATGGTCATAAAAATTACGCAAAAAGAGCGTCTTTTATTCTATCACGCGGACATCGGGGGGTAAAGCTGGCCCCCCGTGCGCATATCGCGCAGGGGGCCGGAAGTGGTCTTAACAGTGGGGGAAGTGCGGGCCCCTCGGGGCTACCTTGCGAGCTTCGCGGCTATCTCGCTCACGTGCCTGCCCTGAAAGCGCGCCCCGTCGAGTTCGTTCTCGCTGGGCTCTCGGCCCTCGCCGGCGATAGTGGAAGCGCCGTAGGGTGAACAACCGGTTATCTCGTCCATCCTCGACTGCCCCTTGAATGTGTAAGGAAGGCCGGCAATCACCATGCCCTGATGCATGAGCACCGTGAAGAACGTGAGTATGGTCGTCTCCTGCCCCCCGTGCTGGGTATTGGAGGAAGTAAACACGCTGCCAACCTTTCCCACGAGCGTTCCGGCCACCCAGAGCTGTCCCGTAGCGTCGAAGAACTGCTTCATCTGACCGCACATCGAGCCATGCCGGGTCGGGGTGCCGAAAAATATCGCGTCGGCCTCGCCAAGCTCCTCAACAGTGCAGACGGGGATATGCGCGAAGGCCTTCTGGGGCTCGACGGCGCCCATCTTCTGCAGAACCTCGTCGCTCAGGGTCTCTGGCACGCGCCTTATAACGACCTCGGCGCCCTCTACCTGCCTCGCCCCTTCCGCTATGGCCTCGGCAAGCTTATGGACGTGGCCGTACATGGAATAGAAAACCACAAGCACTTTCATCTCTCACCTCCCACAAAAAACTCTGTACTACTCCTTAGCCCATTATTATCAAACAATCGCCCAAGTGTCAATAACGACGATTACATAATGCGGTCTTTATATCGGAAGCAGACGTGGAGAGACTTACCACTCCATGAGCTCGAGGTGCTTGCGGAGCATCCCGATGTTTCGGAACTTCTTGAGTATGAGCGAGCGTTTGAGTCCCGAGCAGATGTACTTAACGGCATCGGGCTGCCGGGCGTAGTAGCGCGCACCGCCCAGGGCTTCATGGAAAACCTTTATTAGGTCTATCAGGTCCTCCTGCCTGTTCTCGCTCTTTGAGCCGCGCCAGTGGTAGAAGTCCAGCACCTTCACGTCGAAGGTGAGGCCGTATCTGCCTATAATGATGTTCTCCGCATGGAGGTCGCCGTGGTACTCGCCCTCGAGGTGTATCATCTCAAGCCCGCGCGCGAGCGAGTACAGCAGGTGCACTGCCTCAAATGGGCTGAGTCTCCGTCCGGGGAAATGTTTAAGGAACTCCGAGAGCCGCTCTCCCTCTATGTACTCAGATATCATCACGGTGATGGGCGTTCTGCGAACGGTTATGGTCTCCTCGGTGTGGTACTGAAAGAGTATCGGGCAGTGGCGGAGCTTGTGGAGCTTCTTCGCGTAGCGGCGCGAGGTGCGCCCGCCGGGGTTGCGCTGGGGGTAGAATAGCTTGGCGGCACGCTCTATGCCGGTGCTCATCTCCACTATCTTGTAGACCTCGCCCTCCCAGCCCGAGCCGAGTTTGGAGACTACCTCGTACTTGCGCGCGATGCGCTGCCCGGGCTGAAGGTCGAAGCTGTCTATCTCAACCGTTCTGGTCTTCTTAATTGCCATCAGTTATTAGATAACATTTTCCAGTTCAAATGTAAATGCCCCTCGCCGAGGGGAGTTGCCTGCGGGGGGCGCTTCTTCGGGGGCGTGGTATAATCTTCGCATGGACATCGCGCGGCTCGCCCAGCCGATATACACGATAGCCCTCGCCCTCTGGACGGGCGGGGTGGCCATCTTCACCTTCATTGTGACGCCAGCCATCTTCAGGGGTTTCAATCGCGACATGGCCGCGCAAATCGTGAACAAGCTCTTCCCCGGCTACTTCGCCTACAACCTCGCTCTCTCCGCGCTGGCGCTCGTCGCACTTCTTCTAAGCGGGCTCGACAAAACTAAGGGGGCGTTCAGGGTATCGCTCGTGCTCGTGGCCGTGGCCATCGCCATAAACCTGTTCGTGAGCTTCAAACTGCACCCGGACATAAGGAAGGTCAGGCAGGAGATCGCATCGTTCGAGACCACCCCGAAGGAAGACCCCGCGAGGCGCAGGTTCGGGCGACTTCACGCCGTAAGCGCCACGCTGAACCTCCTCTTGCTTGCCGACGGGGTCGTACTGCTGGTGATAAGCTCCGCGCTTAAGAGGTAGGCGGTCGCCGCCTATTGCAATATAGCTTCGACGTCTGACTTCACCTTTTCGTAATCTACCGCTCCCAGGGACTTTTTTACCACCGTGCCGTCGCTTCCTATGAAGTAGTTCGTGGGAACCGTGAAGACTCCGAGTTTGGCGGCTATGCCGCTGTCGAGCCCGGCGGGAAACGTCATATGAGTGGTATCCACAAATCCCTTTATGCCTTCTTCATTGCTCTTGATGAATACCCCGAAGAAGAGAACTCCCTTGTCCTTGTACTCCAGATACGCCTTCTGGAGGTTCTGGGCATCCACCAGACACGACGTACACCACTGGGCCATCACGCTGATCACGACCGGCTTGCCCTTGACGCTCTCCGCGTCGTAGGTCTTGCCGTCTATGGCGTTGAGCTTAAAACCGTCGAGCACGTCTCCCGCGAAAACCGGAGAGGCCATTACGGCTAACGAAATCAGAACGACCAGTACTGCCAGTGTTTTCTTCATGTTCATACCTGCTCCTATCCCTCGTTTGTCGAGGCCGCGAAGACCTCTTACCTAATTTTATCACGACTACCGACAGCCGTGGTAGGCTGTCAGAAAACAAATAAGAATTACTTCGCTTTAAGTGCGGCCTCGACGTCGGCCCTGAGGTCTGCCTCCGCATAGGTCCGGCTGACTTTCTTCAGGACCTTGCCGTCCTTGCCGACGAGAAAGGAGACGGGAACGCCAGAGATCCCGCCGTAGGCTTCCTTCACGCGGTCGTTCATGACCGCGACCGGAAACGCAAGGCCAAGGTCGATGACCTGCTCCGGCGTGGCTTCGTCAATCGAGATTGCTATGACCGTGAACCCCTTGTCCTCGTATTCCTCAAAGACCTTCTCGAACCACTTGAGCTCGTCCTTGCACGGCGGGCACCATGTGGCCCAGAAGTTCACGAGCACCACCTGTCCCCGGTAGTCGGCGAGGCTCACCATCTTGCCCGAAAGTCCACCCAGTTGTATCTCGGGCGCGGTGTCGCCTACACGGGGTTTGAGTTCTTCAAAGGGGGTCCTCTTTATGAAATAAACGGTGATCGCGGCCGCCAGCACCGCCACGACGGCGATTATGATAACGACATTTTTGTTCTTCGCGGGCACGCTACTCGGCAGCCCTTTTCTGGATAGCGGCCTTGTGCGCGAGGCAGTCGGTGTCTATCTGTTTTGCAAGCGCGTTGAACTCTTCGTTCTGTGTCTCCACTATCTTCATGAAGCTGATTTCCACTGCGGACTCCTCAATTTCATTGGCCATGTGGAAGAGCTTGTCGAGACCCATCTTCCCGGTCTTCAGATCGTGGATATTGCCCTCTATCTGCATCCTGAAGGTCCTTATTGCGGCGGGGTTGAACGAGTGGCCGGGCTTGTAGTCCTTGGGGGAGGCTTTTATCAGCTCCACCATTTTCTTTATGACGTCGGCGTGGCGGTGCTCGGCCTTCACGAGCCCCTCCCAGAACTGGTTATCCTTCTCGCCCTTCTCGGCGCAGAGCTTGTAGAAGTTCGCTATCTCAAGCTCGCAGTCCGCCAGATGCCCGAGGTTAAGCACTATATCATCGACTATCTCGGAGTGGGACTTCCCCTTGAAAATGTCCATTATACCCACGTCAGGCTCCTCTCCACATCGATTCTATTTATCCTTAATATTATCGCCCAAAGACGCTTTAAATGCAAACGCGCATGAGATACCCCGATGAGTGATATAATGAATTTCATGGACAGGGTGATAACAGCAAAGGGGCTCGTAAAGAACTACAACTCGCTGTGTGCGGTGGACGGCATAGACTTCGAGATTGAAAGCGGCGAGTGTTTCGGATTCCTCGGCCCAAACGGCGCGGGCAAGACCACCGTAATGAAGATACTATACTGCTACCTTCCGCCCGACGAGGGCGAGGTACGCGTGTTCGGGCTGGACGTGACGAAAGAGCCCTGGAACATCAAGCGGCGCATAGGCGTGCTCCCGCAGGACATGAACCTCGACCCGGACCTCTCGGTGCTCGAAAACCTGCAGGTCTACGCAAGGTACTTCGACATCGGCAAGAAGGAATCAACGCCGCTTGCATGGGAGCTGCTGGAGTTCGCCGAGATAAAGGAGAAGGCAAAGGTAAATATACTCAAGCTCTCGGGCGGCATGAAGCGGAGGCTGCAGCTCGCCCGCGCTCTAATAAACGGGCCCGAGCTCCTCGTGCTCGACGAGCCCACCACGGGGCTCGACCCTCATTCCCGGCATACCGTCTGGGACAAGCTCAACGCGCTGAAGGCGCGCGGCACCACCCTTCTG
>Ga0055451_10000022_pt1 | contig 48592 bp, 44 predicted proteins | sample China_Galinas_PW_3_FD_57745 | JGI IMG/M metagenome (GOLD analysis project Ga0055451, IMG submission 57745) | Wetland microbial communities from San Francisco Bay, California, USA, that impact long-term carbon sequestration - China_Galinas_PWB_D2 | ecosystem: Environmental > Aquatic > Marine >... | reverse complement strand
CCCAGTCCACCGTCACGTGGCCGTTACTCACGTCGTAGGTGGCGCTATTTACCTGTATGGAGCACGTCGGCGCCGGAGGCGTCACCGTAACCGAGGCCGTGGCATTGCAAAGCGCGTACTGGCTCGTTATGTCCACGGTCACGTCGCTTGTGTAGCGGGTGGCCGTCGTAAACGAGTAGTGGCTGGCGCTCGAGCCAGACGAGCTCTCGCTCGGGTCCGTGGCGCTCGAGGCGTTGGCAAACAGTGTGTCGGCCGTATGGAGCGCGCCGTTCATATAGTAGTCCCAGCCCACGGTTATCGTGCCGTCGGCGTTCGCCGTCTTGCTTATGTTCTGTATCGAGCACGTCGGAGGGCCGACCGTCGTGGCGTTAGTGGCGTAGCAGACGCCGTAAATGCCGTCTATGGCAAGGTCAACCGGCTCCGCATACTGCTCGGAGGTGGTCCAGCTATATGAAGGTTGGTTATTTACCGTCGTGCTGTCGGCCGTCTCAGTGGCGTTGCTGGTCGAAGCGTTCATTACGTCTGCGATGTGCTGTGAACCATTCATCAAGTATTCCCAGTCCACGCTGATGCGGCCCTCGTCGGTGGACGTGGCATTAATGATGTTTATGGCGCAGGTGGGCGGCTCCACATCGGTCGTCGCCGTGGCGTTGCATATTCCGTATTGACCGCTCACGTCCACGGTGACCGTATTTGTGAACGCCGACGTCGTCGTCCAGGAGTAGCTGCCGAGGCTGAACTGCGTCGTCTCGTCGTAGCTGCTTCCGTCATCGGCGGTGGCCGCCAGCACATTGGCGATATATGGATTGCCGTCGAGGTAATACGACCAGGCCACATTTATCGTGCCCACGTCGTTTGAGGACGTGCTGTCTATCTGTACGCTGCAGGTCGGCGCCTTGAGAGTCGTGCCGTTTGTGATGGCCAGGCACTGTCCGTACTGGCCGCCCAGATAGAGCGTCGCGTCGTCATTAAATACGGCCGTCGAAGTCCAGTTCACGGTATCCACGTTATTTTCCGTGTAGTACTCGTGCGTGCCCGATACGCTGGAGGCGTTGGCGAACATTATGTCGGCCGTAAACGGAGAGCCGTCGAGTAAATACTGCCAGTTGGCCGAGACGTGGCCGTCCTCGTAGCTCAGTGAATTACTAATGACCGATATCTCGCAGGTCTCCTGGTCGGTAACGTCGGCCGTGGTGCAGAGCCCGTGAGTGCCGGACGCTATGGCCATTGCAGCGGCGACGACTGGATCCGGGGACGAGTCCCACGTGAAGTAGCCCGTTGGCGTGGTCGTTGCCACGGGGTGATCGGTCGAAACGTTGTTGCCATCGATCACGGTCAGGTCAATGCTGGCGGCCGTCGGGAAACCGTTGAGCTTGTAGTAGCCCGAGACGGATATGGTGTCGCCGCTTCTCGTAATGCCGAAGTCGGTTATCTCGCAGGAGTTATCGATGTCCCGGGTCTGGATCTCCGACGCGCCTGTAATGCCGGCATAGTCAGTCGCGTAGGCCTTGAACTCATAAGTTCCGTTCGGATATCCCGAAGTATCAACATTTATGGTTGGGTTCACGTGATATGTCGGAGGAGACGGTGGGAAAACCACATTGTAAAGGTCATCATACGTCGTGCCCGGCGTGCAACCGCCCGGGTTGCTCGCCACGCACTTCATCTCGACCACCGCGTGTTTTATGGTGCCAGGGGTGTCGTTAAAGTCCGCGTCTATCCCAACCACACCCTGAAGCGGGTCGTCGATTGGCAGCGTAAGCGTAACTCGCGGCGCCTGGACATCGTTGAGCGCTAACTCCTCATAACAGCCGTAGTTTACGACGTCCTCGTCGTTTTCCAGGTCGCCGCTGCAGTCCAACGCCGTTGCCGGAGCCGCAATCCTGAGCGTCCCCGGGGAGTTTATGACTATGACCCCGAGGTTCGTATCGCCGCCAGGGGACGGGTCTGTGAGCTCGGTGTTGCCATGCGAATAGTCGTCAAGGCCCACATACACGTAATCTTTCTTGTGGTTCCCTCCGAGGTCCGGCCCGTTTATCATCAGCAGGCCCGGTTCCAGATCGAGCTTCTTGAGGACCACAGTATTGTTGTCAACACTTGAGCATATCTGGACCGCGCCGCCGGTTTCGCCAGGCTGCACGGCGAAGGAGGGCACGTTGGCTACCATGCGGAAGGAGCTGTCTCCCTCAGAGAGCGTACCGCTGCCGTCCCCGTACGGATACGGGTCAGGCGATACCGCGTTCTTTACGTTGCCGACGTCATCGGTGAAGGTCAGCTCCCTGCACCCGGTGAGGGGCACGGGGTCGGATGAGGCCACGTCGGTCGGGTCGTCCGGGTCGGTGTAATCCGCCGTCAGGAACGCGCCCTTATCAACTTTGAGGGTGCCTCCTATATCCTGCCTGTGCAGTGGCACAGTTGCCTGGAATATGCCCGAGCTCGCGTTGGTCTCCATCAGCTGGACCGTAAGCGACGTGTCGCCGAACCGCGTGTTGTCGCTTGCGACTGTCGCATTAATGAAGTCAACCGAGGAATTGTCGCCGTTCTGGTCGCAGTCCCTGATCTGCAGGTAAGCCGATCCGAGCTGAGGCGTAGGCACGAGTTGCGGCACGTCGTAGTACAGTGCCTGTGAGTCGTAAGCGCTATCGTAGAATTTCACGTCGGCCTTATCGCTTACGACGTCGAGGAGCTCCGTGTAATCCGGCCCGTACGTTACGTTGCCGTAATCTGGTATAATCGCCGTCGCCTCCACCCTGAGCTGGTCGCCGGGCTTGGCGTCCCACGCGATGAGGTCGGCCGTTCCTATTGCAAGCCCCAGCGGATGAATTTCTCGCGAAGCCGTAGCGTTGATAATGTCTCCGTTGTCGGCAAGGAAACGACCGTTGTCACCCGTCGTCAGCCCGTAATTCGTGAGCAACACGCCGCCCCTGTTGTTGGCTACCTTAAGCGTGATATCGGTTGTCGCCGTCTCCAGCGTGCAGTTGCCGTTTGTCGGGTCCTTGCCGAGCACCTGCGCGTTGACCTGCACGGACTCGTCGCTGCAACCGGCCGCTATAATGGAATTGCTCAGCCAGACGTTAACGCCAGGGTAGTCGCAATATGATATGTCAAGAGGTATGTCGAGGTCGTAGGTGCCGTTTACGATGTCTGCATGGTCTATGTATATGTAGCCCGCGTCGTCCTTACCACATGTAGTGCTCGACGTTGTGTATTTCACCGAGTAACGGTTATTGCCGGCACTCGTTACATTGCCGACGCCTCCGGGGAGGCCCGGGGCCGCGGGAGTCCAGAGGGTAGAGGTATATGCAGTAAGCTTGTCGGTCTGGTCCGCGACCACAAGGTTGTCGCAGGCATCGCGCACTTCGAATATTGCGGTGGCCTCGTTATTAAGGCAGTTGACCACATGTAGCGAATCGCCGTCGGCCGGCGAATAGTAAGCGAGGTGATCCGGGTCGCCCGGCGGAAGCGATATGGAGTTGGTGACCTCGGCGTTCGCCGAGTTGACGATATCCACGCTCGTGGCGTTTACCGTCACGGACTGCGCAAGGTTCCCTGCGTTGTACACCGCCGAGTAAGTGCCTTCTCCTTCATACACCGTGCCTGAGATATTGCCCCACTGCGGGTTGCCGGTCATGACCGTCCCGTTTGCGTCGATTACGTTAAAGACGACATCCACTCCGGCCAACCCATGACCACACGCGTCTTTTACGGTCGCATTGAGGTCAGCGGTTACGCTTCCCTGACAGGCGGTTATGTTGCCCCCGGTGTACGTGACGCCCAGCGCGTCGTTCGTAAATTCGTTAGGGTCTCCCGCATTGACTATGAAAGACCTCGACGTGGACACCGCGCACTGACGTACTACATCTTCCCAGACGGCCAGCAGTTCGAGGCTCGTGCCGGGCGCAAGGTCGCTTGACGACGCGTCCGCCTGGCTGGCGTACACAAGGGCCTGGCCGCCGGTCCCGGGATCCTTGCACATGGCATTCGAGGCCGGGTCCGGGATGTTCATCACGGCGACGTTTTCACTATTAATGGTCACAGTAGTGCCATTGATGCCCACAAGAGACACCGGCAGGCCTTCCTTCGGATATATCTTTACCTGGCCGCCGAGGGCGTTGCCGATAAGACTGCAGAGATATACCTCTAAGGTTGGCTGTTCGCCGGGTGGGTTGCAGAACTGCACGTTGCTGTCGCTTATAGTAAAGTAGACCACGCCGCAACCCGACCCCGAGAAGTTCGGCTTGTTCCTGAGCTGCACACTGGCCTTGTAGGTCTGATAGGAGTCTGCCTTGGTTACCGGACTGGGCCTCTCCGTCTTCCCGGTCACCGATATCTCTACCCGGGAGATGCGGGCTTCGTCACCCGGGTTCATAGGCGTATTCATCGCAAGGCCGCTCTCGTTGTAGCACTGGAGGCTGAGGTCCGTTATGTTCTCGGCCACCGTCCTGGTCTGCCCGGAGTTGCTGTCATAGCGCATCAACTGATCGTTATTGCGATAGAAGGTTATGCGGTCGGTCGAAGTAGTACTCACGGATATGCCGTCGTCACACGTATTGAAAATGGAAGGTGGGGTAGTAGTCGTAGAGTTGTAAAATACCGATTCCGCCTGAATAAGGTCCGAAACCATGACGTTGAGAGCGCCGTCGATGTTCTGTTTCCGCTCCGCAACCTGGCCTCTCCAGCCGCTTGTCTGTATCTGGCTGATGAATATGGAATATATAAGGCCCATGATTATGCCGAGGACGGTCAGAACCACAAGGAGCTCCACGAGCGTGACGCCCTTTGCATTCCCCGATGCGTTCCGTCTGGCCTTAGAAGAAATCGACATCTTTCCCCGCAATCATCGTGCGCACGCTCAGGCTCCGCGTGAGCGCGCCGTCTTTCCACAATACAATCAGGTTCACGTCCTTCATAATTGCGCCGTACTCCGGGCCGTCTGGCAGGTTCCTGATATTGGTTACCCTAACGAAGTCCCAGTCACCGGCAGAAATGGCCGAATTACAGTTAAGCGGATACTGAACCGGCCCGCAGACCGCATCGATGCTGGTCCCGTCATCCGATTCTTTGAGCACTTCTATATAATCGTAAGCGATATCGTTCTGTATATCTGTGGTGGTGGTAATAGTCGGCGCCTGATCGCTGTCGCTGTTATTGCCCGTATTCATATCGCCGATATCTTCGCTGGGCATAGAGTTGCCCGAGTTAATAGGGAACATATTCGGCGGCCTCAGCGCTTCCACGCCCTCTTTTGCAAGGTTGGTCGCGGTGCTGAAGTCCTTGGACTCGGCCGTGCCGCGTATCGACATTATCTGCATCTGCGCCATGGCCAGAAGCCCTACGGCCAATATGGTCATGGCGAACATTAGCTCAGTAAGCGAAAAACCCTTATCGTTCATCACGCGTGTTTTCATCAGTACACCGCATTCCATATCGCGGAGGGGTCGGCCTCCGCCAGCTGGCTGTCGCACTGAGGCAGAGCCGTTATTCCTTGTTTATTCCTCCACAGCTTCATCCTGCCCAATATTGCGTCGACTGTTATGCGCCTGAAATTGTAGCGGTCGGCGTAATCGTCGCTGGAGCTCCCCACTTCCACCTGGAGGCATACGGCGCCATCGACGTAGCTCGTGCCGTCCATTATGGGCTTGGGAAGTCCGCCGGGGGGTTTAAACGTCACCACATTAGTAGGCGCGCTTGTGCCGAACACAGCATTGTATATGGTCACGAAACTGTTAAGCTCGACGGTTGCCGAAGCCTTACTGCCCGTCCTTCCGCTGTCCAGATTGACGTAGTTGTTGGGGTATGTGGGGCTTATCACGGACTCGTCGGTGCAGTCGCCGTCGTAGTCGCTGTCCAGGCATGCATAGTACTCGCCATTTGCCTTGTCAAAGGCCACCGAAACCGGCCTGTTCTTGACGACAGCGAGAAGTTGGGCAGCCCTGAGCCTCGACTTAATGTCTTCGGCCGCCGTACCAAGTCTCTGTTTGGAAACCACTCCGCCCATCATGTTCACTCCTACGACAGCAAGTATCCCGATAATGGCAAGAACCACTAAAAGCTCTATCAGGGTAATCCCCGCCTGGCCTTGCGCTGTCTTTTCCACGCTCCTATTCTTGCAATCATCATACCATGCCCTGCGCAAGACCCAACCAGTTGATTATAAAGGATACTTCATTCGGGCGGGTATGTAGCCGGCTTCACAACTATGTAATCCGTTACATAGTTTTTGCGCCGGGCCAATTCGCAAATTCCATGTGATAGAATAGTGCCGTGTTCAACTTTCGCAGGCCTTTCGGGTCCCTCGCGGGCAAGCTGATAGTGGTCACCGGCGTGATGCTCTTCGGCGGCAGCCTCCTGGTAGGTCTGCTGTACTTCAAGTTCAGCGAGAACATCATGGTGCACTCCCTCATGCGGCACGGCCGCGCCTCGGCGGACCTCGTGGAGCGCGCAATTCACGACGGGATGCTCAACGCCCGGTTCGACGCCATGCAGCGCACGCTTGCGGCCCTCGCAAACTCCGAGGACATCCGCGACATCAAGGTCTTGAAGAAGGACGGCACGGTGGTCTTCGCCTCCGACCCCGGCGAGCTCGGCAATCAGGTCCCCGTAACCAAAGCCTTCGCAAGCGCCGCCCGCGGCATCGAGTCCGGCCCAGAGATAGTCGCCGCCCGAAGCGGCGAGAAGCTCGTCACGGTAAACCTGCCCATTATGAACGAGCGCCCGTGCTTTAACGCAGCCTGCCACGTGCACAGGGAGGACGAGAACATACTCGGGGTACTACAGACCGGGTTTCCCACGACTGCCATCGAGGCCACGCGGGAGCGAATGTTCCAGGGCACGCTGTTCTTCGGCACCATTGTGGTCGTGCTGGCCTCAACGATGCTGGCCCTTATCCTTTATCACTTCGTCTCGAAACCCGTTGCCGAGCTCGAGGGCGGCATGAAGCGCCTCGCCAGGGGCGATTTCGAGACACCCATCGAGATACACTCTCGCGATGAGATGGGCCTTCTGGCCGAGACGTTCAACTCCATGGCCGGCGAGGTCAAGCGATACCGCGAGCACATGGAGGACTGGACACAAAGCCTCCAGGACGAGGTGGACAAGAAGACCGCCGAGATAGTGAACGCCCAGGAGCAGATAATCAACGCCGAGAAACTCGCCTCGCTGGGCCGCATGGCCGCCGGCGTGGCCCACGAGCTCAACAGCCCGCTTACGGGCATCGTCACCTTCGCCCACCTCATGCGCGAGCGCACCGCCCCCGACAAAAAGCAGGACATCGAGGATCTGGACACCATCATAGAGCAGGCCGAGCGCTGCACCAAGATAATTAAGGGTATGCTCGGGTTTGCGCGCAAGGGCGCGAGCGAGGCCACCGAGACCGACGTAAACGACCTGCTGCGCGAGACCGTGGGCATGGTGCAAAACCAGATAAAGGTTCAGAACATCGGCATCGAGGTCGCGCTGGGCGAGGGCCTGCCACAGATTCACATCGACCCCAACCAGCTCCAGCAGGTCTTCCTCAACCTCATAACCAACGCCGTGGACGCAATGGGCGAGCACGGCCGCATCAGCATCGCAACGCGACTCGTGGGGGCAACGCCGGAACAAAACGTGGAGATAGAGATAACCGACACCGGCCCGGGCATCTACCCCAACAACCTGGACAAGATATTCGAGCCCTTCTTCACGACGAAGCCCGTGGGCAAGGGCACGGGGCTGGGGCTGCCAGTAAGCTACGGCATAGTGAAGAAGCACGACGGCGACATCGTGGTCAAGAGCAAGCTTGGCGAGGGCACGAGCTTCTTCGTGCGCCTTCCCGTGCCCAAGCCGGAAGAGGCATGAGCGCCACGGGCAAGTGCATCCTCGTAATAGACGACGAGGACATCGTCCGTGTCAGCTGCACGCGGATACTCACGGCGCGGGGCTACGAGGTTGACGCCGCCGCCTACTGCGCCGACGGCCTCCAGATGCTCGAGGAGAACACCTACGACCTAGTGCTCACCGACTTCAAGATGCCCCACATGGACGGCATCGAGCTTGCGGCGCATATCATCGAGAAATATCCCGGCATTAAGATAGTGCTGTTTACGGGCTACACCACAGAGGAGACCATAGAGCTTGCCCGCAAACGGGGCATCCACGCATTCATGGAAAAACCCTTCACCCCAGAGAAACTCGCGCAGACCGTCGCTGAAGTGCTGGGAGAGTAGTTCTCCGAACGTTTTACCGGCCGAGCCTGACGATGGGCTCAAACACGAAGCCGCCGTTATCGGTGGAGACCGTCTCGACGAAGCTCGAGTACGAGCCCGGGGGCCCGCCCGTCGCCCAAGGGAATAGCCCCACCTTCCCGGCGCTCTCCTTCGAGGCGGGTATCGATGCCATCAGGTAGTCGCCGAAGAACAGGTACGCCGCATCTCCCGAGTGGCGGACCTCGGCGTGATACTCGGTGCCCACGCGGGGCACCGCAAGCAACTGAAGGTCCTTAATGCGCCCGCCCCTCGTCTCGTGCGCCGATACGAGCGGCCCCTTCAGCATGAACATCAGGTAATCGAAGGGGCCCTTGTAGCTGAATATCATGCCCGTGCTGTAATTGATGTCCGCCGTAAGCGCGAGGTCGGGCCGGTTGAAACTCGATGCGCTAAGAATGAACGGCCCCGCGCTCGCAAGCGGCGGGCTCTGGGTGCGGGACATCTCGCCGAATGGCAGCTTCCTGAGCCTCGCGAGCCAGAGCGCGCCGTCGGTGCCGCGTGTCACGTAGGCAGGCGTGCGAGCGTCTCCTTCGGGCAGGCAGTAGTACTTGCGAAGAAGCAGGCTGTAGGTATTGAGGTCCATGGAATCGTCGGAGCCCATGAAACAGTACTTCTTCATCTGCGGGCCAAGCAGCTCCTTGTAGTGCTCGAGTCCATGCTCATAGGCCTGGCGCACGGGCCACTGCGCCTTGAGGGCCTGCCTCATAAGCACGAAGTTCACCACAATGAGCAGCGACATGAGCACGATGGCCGCAGCCCAGGCCGCGCGCTTCACCCTGCCCTCGGCCCTCAGGTGGTGCAGGCCCACGGCGATGAAGATGCAGAATATGAACGCGGTGATGGAATAGTAATAGGTCGCGCCGTAGAAATACTCGATGCCGCGCATGATGACCCTGCCGATGCCGATGCCCATCGCCGTGCCCCCGAGCATGAAGACCGACATCATCACGGGAAGCGTCGTCCTTCGGGCCCTTCCTTTATATAGCGCGCGCACGCAGAGGGCCAGCGCGGCCAGAAGCGAAACGCCCAGCACAGCGCCGAGCACCTGCACTGGAGCGAGCATCGCGCCGAAGTCCCACTTGAAGATATCGTCCTTCACGGGCTCGAGCTTTACCAGAAAAGGCGCTACGAAAGCCACGACCGACGCACCAGGCACCGAGAGCAGCGCACCTATCGGCGAGGTCCCGCTGCTTGGCAGCACGAGATCGCCCGGGCCGAGCACCGATGGCGTGCCGTGATATACGTAATCGAAGACGTCGAGGCCGCCATAGATGAGTAACGGCAGCGCGAATACCCAGAGGAGGTATCCGCTTAAAGGTATCTCCCGGGCCCGCGCCTCCCTGCCCGCCATGAGCCGGACGAGCAGTACCACGAAGGCCGTGGAGACGAGCATCACCACCACCGCCTCGTGCACGAGCGAGCCGAGCGCCAGATATATGGCCGCGCGCTTGAACGAGCCCTCCTCTTCCCTCACAAGCTCCGTCAGAGCGAACCCGAAAAACGCCATGGCAAGCATGTAAGGGGCGATGTGCCCCCAGGCCACCATCTCAAGCCCCGCGTACTGCACCATGAACAGGAGCGCGATGAGCAGGGCCGTGGCCGGCATCAGAAGCTGGCGCGCGAAACGGTAGAGCGAGAAGCCCGCCACCGCGGCCATCAGAACGTTCACCGAGCCGCAGGCATAGAGGTTGTCCCTGAAAAGGATGTCACGCAGGGCGAGCACCGCCATGTGCAGGGGGCGGAAGAGATAGTAGTCGCCCGGGGCCATGTGCCGCGAGCGCGAGAGGCTCACGGAGTGCCAGAACCAGTCCCAGCCCGAGGCGACGAAGGCCCGCTCGGCCATATAGATGATGTGGTCTCGGCGGGGAAAGTCCACCAGGGCATAGTAGTAGGCGGCGAACCCGGCGGCCAGTAATATAATGAATACGGCCGGAGAGCCGAGCCCAAAGCGCGATGAACGGTTCGTCTTGTCCATAAGCTATTAAATACTACAGGTGGAAAGGCCATTTAGTAAATAGCCCGCCCTGCCGCGCCTCCCGGCCTTGACAGGCCCCCGGCCCCGCGCTATAGTGTTACTATATTAGGCAATCGTAACACCATGGCCATTACACGATTCGGCATATCACTTGACGGCGGGCTACTGAGACGCTTCGACCGCCTGATCGGGCGAAAGGGATACGCCAACCGCTCCGAGGCCATCCGCGACCTCATCCGCGACACCCTCGTAAAAGAGGAGTGGGAGGAAGGCACCGCGGAGACCGCGGGCACCATCACCCTCGTGTACTCCCACGACGTCCACGAACTGCAGGACACCTTAACCGACCTGCAGCACCGGCACCACGCCGCGATAGTCTCGACCATGCACATACACCTCGACGGGCATAACTGTCTCGAGGTGCTCATCGTAAAAGGCAAGGGGCGCGAGATAAAGAAAATCGCCGACCGCCTCATCGGCACAAAGGGCGTAAAGCACGGCAAGCTCACCCTGGCCACCACCGGCAAGGGGATTAAATAATTTTTTGTTCATTGGTAGCACGAATTTAAATATTTGTATTACGAAGGAGGAGGGCCGTGAACAGATTGACTCTAAAGTTAGCCGCTGTATGCTCGGCGATAACGCTCGCGCTTCTCGCCGTGCCCTCTGCTGCTCGCGCCCACTTCGGCCTGCTCATCCCTTCCGACGATATCGTATCGGCACCGGACCCAAAGACCATAACCCTCGAGGTCGCCTTCACGCATCCCTTCGAGGGCCATTACATGGACATGGCGAGGCCGAAGGCCTTCAGGGTAACCTCCCGCGGACAGACACGCGATATCCTCCGCTCACTCAGCAAGAAAACCGTGCAGGGCAAGACCGCCTGGTCGGCAAGCTACCGGATAACTCGTCCCGGCGACTACGTCTTTACGGTGGAGCCCGCGCCGTACTGGGAGCCCACCGAGGAGAGGTTTATCGTCCACTACACGAAGGTGGTCGTTAACGCCCTCGGCCTCGAAGAGGGCTGGGACGCGGCTGTCGGCCTGCCCGTTGAGATAGTGCCGCTCACCCGTCCATACGGACTCTGGGCGGGTAACGTCTTTCAGGGCGTCGTCATGAAAAACGGACATCCCCTGCCCGGCGCCGAGGTTGAGGTGGAGTTCCTAAACGAAGGCGGTACGGTGAAGGCCCCGGCGGACGCCTACGTCACTCAGGTTATCAAGGCCGACGCCAGGGGAGTTTTCACCTACGCGATGCCGCGCGAGGGCTGGTGGGGTTTCGCCGCCCTTACCCAGGCGGACTACACGCTTAAGCACGAGGGCAAGGACTACCCCGTGGAGCTCGGCGCGGTCATCTGGGTCAGAACGAGGGAGATGCGGTAGGGTGCATATCTCCGAGGGAATACTATCGGCCCCGGTGCTTGCCGGAGGCGCGGTGCTTGCGGCGGGTGGCCTCGCGGTGGGCCTTAAGAAGATGGACTACGAGAAAATTCCCGAGGTCGCCGTGATGACTTCGGCGTTCTTCGTGGCCTCGCTCGTGCGCGTGCCCGTTGGCCCCACAAGCACTCACCTTTTACTAAACGGCCTCATGGGGGTCATGCTCGGCTGGATGAGCTTCCCCGCGATATTCGTCGCCCTCGCTCTTCAGGCCGTGCTCTTTCAGTTCGGCGGTCTCACCACGCTCGGCATAAACACCTTTAACATGGCGCTTCCGGCCGTCGCGGCCTATTACATCGCGCGGCCCCTTATATATAAAGGAAGACGCAGCGCCGCCGTGGCGGGTTTCGTAGCCGGAACGGTGGGCATCGGAGGGGCGGCAGCGCTGATGGCGCTATCGCTGATTGCGTCGGGCGACGAGTTCTCCGCCATCGCCAAGACGCTGCTCGTCGTGAACCTCCCGGCGATGGCCGTCGAGGGAGTGATAACCGCCTTCGTCGTCACCTTTCTCCTGAAGGTCAAGCCCGAGGTGCTCGGAGACCCGGACGGATGAACACGCGTATAGCGATTATATTAATGATGATGGCCGTATTTCTCGGACCCGCCGATGCGCTTGCCCACAAGGTGAACGTCTATGCCTGGCACGAGGGCGGCGAGGCGCACGCCGAGGCGTACTTCGCCGACGGCATGAAGTGCAAGGGCTGCAAGGTAGAGGTCATCGATCCGGCGAGCGGCAAGCTCCTCCTTGAGGGCAAGACCGACGGCGAGGGGCAGTTCACTTTCGGCACGACCGGCGGCGACGCGGTGAAGGTGGTCGTGAACGCGGGCCCCGGACACAGGGGAGAGTACGTCCTTGCGCGTGAAGACGCCGCCGCTCCTGAGACAACCGCGACAGAGGCGGTCAACGGCACGGCCCTCACTGTGGACACCGACGCTCAGCGCAAGATAGACGACCTCACCGCGGAGCTCAAGCGAGTGCGCGAGGAGGCATCGCGCCCGGGACTTGCGGAAATACTGGGCGGCATAGGATGGATAGTGGGGATACTCGGCATCGCCGCATATCTAAAAAGCAGAAAGGCATCATAGATGCACCTGGAAGAATTCGCAGAGGGAAACACATTACTCCACCGCCTCGACCCGAGGGTGAAGATACTCGCGGCACTACCCTTCGCGGTGCTCGTGGCCCTCATGCACGACCACGGTGGGCCCGCGCGCGGCCTTCTGCTCGCGGTCCTGCTCGTCGCCCTGGCGCGGCTGAACCTTAAAAAGGTCTTAAACCGCCTCGCCGTGGTAAACGTGTTCGTGCTCATGCTCTGGGCGTTCCTCCCGTTCAGCACGCCGGGAGACACGTTCTTCACCATCGGGCCGCTTACGGCCACGCACGAGGGGCTCGACCTCGCGCTGGCCCTCACGCTTAAGACAAACGCCATAGTGCTTGCCACCATCGCGCTGCTTGGCACGTCGAGGGCCTTCTCTTTGGCCCACGCGCTCGTGCACATGAAGCTGCCGCCCAAGCTCGTGCACCTCTTCTTTTTCTTCTACCGATACATCAGCGTGCTTCACGAGGAGTACTCGAAACTCCGTAACGCCATGCGCGTACGCGCCTTCGTCCCCCGAACCGACGCCCACACCTACAAGAGTTTCGCCTTCCTCGTCGGCATGCTCATAGTGCGGAGCTTCGAGCGCTCCCAGCGCATATACCAGGCCATGCTCTGCCGGGGGTTCCACGGGCACTTCCCCGTGATAAGCCACTTCCATCTGCGCCGGACGGACGTCGCCTTCGGCCTCCTGATGGCAATTGCGACAATGATCATCTGGAGGGGATTGTGATAGAGATACGGGACCTGCACTTCAGCCACCACCACGGCAAAAAGGTTTTCGAGGGGATTGACTTCACTCTCAATGAAGGCGAGCGTGTCGGCCTCGTGGGCCCAAACGGTTCGGGCAAGACCACGCTCATGCACCTCGTGATGGGATTGCTTAAACCGTCATCGGGCGAGATAAAGATATTCGGAACCCCGAGGGCCGTTGAGGAAGACTTCAAGGAAGTGCGCCGGAGGGTGGGCCTACTGTTTCAGGACTCCGACGACCAGCTCTTCTGCCCCACAGTGCGCGAGGACGTGGCCTTCGGCCCCCTGAACCTCGGACACACTCACGAAGAGGCCGAGACAATCGTGAAGGAGACGCTCGCCGTGCTGGGTATCGGCAAGCTCGAGGACGAGGTTACACACCACCTCTCGGGCGGGGAGCGCAGGCTCGTGGCGCTCGCCACGGTAATCGCCATGCGCCCGGAGTGCTATATGCTCGATGAGCCCACCGAGGGCCTCGATGAAGAGCGCACGGCGCTCCTTCTTAAATATCTCAGGGAGAACGGGAAAACGTATCTAATCTCCTCGCACGACCGCGAGTTCCTCCACGCCGCATGCGATGGCATCGTAGAGCTACGCGACGGGAAGATAGCGGAAGTATCCGCTTAGCCCGGCCGGCAAACTCCCACCTCAAGAATAGTTCTTAATGCATATAATATATCCATGAACATCCCGGGCGCCCAGGCCAGCCGGCGAAACATGGCAATCGCCGCCCTGATAGTTGTTATCCTGTCTGGTCTTGTCTACGCGAACTGCCTGAGAGGGGATTTCGTATGCGACGACATCCCCCAGATAGTTAACAATGAAAAGATAAAATCCGTCGAATATCTCCCGTCATATTTTACGAAAGGCGTATGGGCATCAACAGAGCTTGAGTACGCAGATAAGTTTTTTTACAGGCCCTTGCTTATGGTCTCATATCTAGTGGACTACAAGCTCTGGGGGATGTCTCCCGTGGGATTTCACATAACAAACCTCCTGCTCCATATCGGGAACGCGCTTTTCCTGTTCTTTCTGATTAGAATAATCATCGGAAGACATCACGTCTTCCTTCCCTGGGCCGGAGCCGCAATCTTTGCCGTCCACCCGGTCCACGTCGAGTCCGTAAGCTGGATATCTGGGAGAACGGACCTCATGATGAGCTTCTTCTTTTTGTGCGCGCTTCTGCTGCTGCTCAAATACAGGGAGAAAGGCAGGTCAAGCCTATTAATCCTGTCGGTTATCTCCTATGCCTTATCCCTGCTCTCAAAGGAGGTCGCGGTAACATTCCCCTTGGTGCTGCTTGCATATGACTACCTCATCGAAAAACGCGTCCACCTCAAACAAGTGGGGATATATTTCTTATTGGCCTTAGCGTACCTTCTGGTAAGAAATATAGTTCTCGGCAGAACGCTTGGAATCCTGCACTACTCGGCACATGGCCTTCAGGAGCTTGGCCTTTTCACTCTTGCCTATATGAAACTGCTGATAGTCCCCTGGCCGCTTAACTTCTATTTCACAATACCCCAGGGCGGGGTTATCGGAATATACGGCGCCGTTCTTTCGATTATCGTTTTGATTGCAGCGGTGATTTACGCAGCAAAAAACAGGCCCGCCTCGTTTCCCCTTCTTGTGTTTGCAATAACATTGCTGCCGCCCTTATTGCTTGCATTTAAGTCAGACCCGGCTTTTGCGATCAGATATCTTTATCTGCCCTCAGCCGGGTTCGTCGTCCTTGTTGCAGTAATTCTCGCAAAGTTGACAGGAAAGCACATGCGCGTTGCGGCACTCATATCTATTCTGATAATCGCTGCCTTCGGCGCTCTAACCGTCAAGGCAAACGCGGACTGGAAAAACGACGAGGCCTTCTATTCGAAAGCCATCGCGACGACTCCCGGTTACTGGGGAGGATATTTCGGGCTGGCAAAATATTACGAGAGGACGGGGCAGGACGAGAAGGCACTTCGGGCATACGAGAACTCGGAGAATTTCGCTCTCGACAATAACAGCAAGGCCATAACTTATAGAGGCATCGCAAAGATAATGGCAGAGCGAGGGGATGCAGATAAGAGCATCGGTTATTACAAAAAAGCTCTTGCTCTGGAGCCCGCGAGCTCCGACACGTTAGTAGGCATGGGGAATATACAATTATTCAAAAAAGATTATGAGATGGCGTTAAAGTATTACTCCGAGGCGTTTGAGATCGACGGTAAGAATTATGCGGCCGCATATAATTTGGCCCTGATATATAACATGCTCGGAGATAGAGAAAGAGCAGAGTATTACCATGACATTTTTATCAAGATAGCCCCCAAGGGCAGATATCCCGAAGTAGACAGGGCATTGGGCGTTACTGATAAATAGACCCGCACCATCTTAAGCACCCCCCCCAACCCATTGATTTCCCTCAAAAATTCCCCCGAATCCGCCAGGGGGCCGCTTGACGGCGGGCGGGGTTTATGTTATCTTTATATCTTCTTAGTTATTAAGGAAAATTTCCGCATAGAGGGGAGTGAGACTGAATGCCCTCTGTAAGAGTTTCTTCGGAGGGGTCTTTTGAGGCGGCACTAAAGAAGTTCAAGCGCGAGTGCCAGCGCTCGGGCATACTCTCGGACGTTAAGCGCAAAGAGTACTACGACAAGCCCAGCGTTGCGCGCAAGAAAAAAGAAGCCGCCGCCCGCAAAAAGGCCCGGAAGAAGACGAGAACTTTCCGCCCGCGTTAAGGACCGTCTTTAAAAAATATCCCAGCACTTACGTCAGGAGGCTTGCCTGTGAAGCTCAGGGACCTGTACAACAAGGCCGTAGAGATTGCGATAGCCAACGACCCGCGTGGCCGTGAGCTCATCAACAAGGAGCTCGAGGCCCGGAAGAAGGATTTCGACAAGCTCGGCGACGAGGACAAGGAGTACTTCGACCAGGAGAGCTTAAAGAGCCCCTACTCCGACTCGCGCATACTCTGGGGCACGGGCGACGAGGAAGTTAAGAGCGCCATCGTGGGCATCGACATGGAGGGCCCCGAGGTGCTGCTCACCCACGCCCTGAGGGAAAAGGGCGAGCCCATCGACCTCATGATAGCCCACCACCCCGAGGGCCGACCCTTCGCAACGCTCTACGACGTCATGGGAATGCAGGCCGACATCCTGGGCCGCATGGGAGTGCCCATAAGCGTGGCCGAGGCCCTCATGGACCAGCGCATCCACGAGGTCGAGCGCAGGCTCATGCCCGCTAACCACTCCCGCGCCGTGGACACGGCAAGGCTCCTGAAAATTCCGTTCATGTGCATGCACACGCTGGCCGACAACATGGTGGCCACGTTCCTGCAAAAACGCCTCGACGAGGAAAAGCCCTACAGGGTCTCCGACATCATCGATATGCTTAACTCCATACCCGAGTACCAGGAGGGCAGGAGGCAGGGCGCCGGGCCCAAGCTGCTCATCGGCGCCGCGAAGCGCACGGCGGGCAAGGTCTTCGTCGATATGACCGGCGGCACCGGCGGCTCGAAGGACATCTTCGAGAGCCTCGCCACAAGCGGCGTAAACACCGTCGTGGGCATGCACATCGGCGAGGACCACCGCAAGGAGGCCGAGAAGAACCACGTAAACGTGGTCATCGCGGGCCATATCTCAAGCGATACGCTCGGCATCAACCTGCTCCTGGACGAGCTCTCGAAGACCGAGCCCCTGAAGATCTACGAGTGCTCGGGCTTCAAGCGCATAAGCAGGCTCTAAGCGGGCCGATCAACAAGACAGCCTGCGTATCAATCGGTTAATAACGTACATCATCGCCCGCGCACGCTTGCGTGGAGAAAATTAAGAAGCTATTGCCTATAATAAGGACAGCGCCATGAGCACCGACAACGCCGTCGAAGAGATAAAGAGCCGCATCGACATCGTGGAGCTGGTCTCGGACTACCTTCCGTTGAAGCGCTCGGGCCAGAACTACAAGGCGCCCTGCCCGTTTCATCCCGAGAAGACCCCGTCGTTCATGGTGAGCCGTCCCAAGCAGATATTCCACTGTTTCGGCTGCGGCGCCGGAGGCGACATCTTCGGCTTCGTCATGCGCCACGAGGGGCTGACGTTCCCCGAGGCCCTCGAACAGCTCGCCAAGCGCGCCGGTGTGGAGCTTAAGCCCCGGACGCCCGGAGAGCGCGGCGTCAAGGAAACTATCAAGGCCGTAAACCTCGAGGCGCAGGCCTACTTCGAAAACGCACTGTCAAAGTCCAAGGCCGCGAAGGACTACATCGCGAAGCGCGGGCTTACGCAAGACACGGTAAAGCAGTTCCGCCTGGGCTACGCCCCCGACGACTGGCACGCCCTCTCGGAAGTCCTCAAGCGAAAGGGCATCAAGGATCAAGTCCTGCAGAAGGCTGGCCTCACCGCCGCCGGGCAGAAGGGCCAGTACGATATCTTCCGCGGGCGGGTCATGTTCCCGATACTGGATATGCACGGCGACGTCATCGCATTCGGCGGGCGCGTCATGGGCAAGGGAGAGCCCAAGTACCTCAACTCCCCCGACACGCCGGTCTTTCACAAGCGCGGCACTCTCTACGCCCTCTACCAGGCGAAGGACGCCATGCGCGAGGCCGACGAGGCCGTGGTCACCGAGGGCTACATGGACGCCATCGCCTGCCACCAGCACGGCATCACGAACGTCGTGGCCCCGCTGGGCACGGCGCTCACCGAAGAACATATAAAGCTCATACAGCGCTACGCCGCCTCCGTGGTGCTCGTCTTCGACGGCGACCAGGCCGGGGTTTCCGCCGCGCGCCGCTCGCTCGAACTCATTCTCGCGCAGGGCACGGGTGTACGCGTGATGCTCCTTCCCGAGGGCGAAGACCCCGACAGCATCCTCAAGGCAAACGGGGCCGAGAGTTTCAAGGAGATGCTTAAGGCCGCGCTCAGCCCCGTGGATTTCCTCCTGCGAGTTACCGAGGGGAGCATGGAGAAGAAGATAAACGAGGCCATCGCGGCGATATCGCGCGTGGAGGACGCAATAAAGAGGGGCGAGTATATCAGGGAGCTCGTGGGCAGGACCGGCCGCAACGAGGCCGACATCAGGGAGAAGCTCGCTTCGCTGACGGGCAAAGGCTCGCGCCGCCCCGAGCCCAAGGCAAAGCCCGCGCCCGCGGCCCGCAGGCAAAAGCACTATTCTTCCGAGACCCTCCTTCTTAGTGCGGCAATCACGGCGCCAAAAAAGATAAAATACATACTGGACGGTATAAGGCCGGCCGACGTGAAGGACCCCTTGGTCAAGGGCATCCTCGAAAAGCTCGAGGCATCCGGTGCGGACTCGGTGCAGGAGCTCCAGGAGACGACCGAGGAAGAGAAGACCCTGATATCGAGGCTCAACATGGAGCCCGGGTTCGACGAGGAAGAAGTGGACAAGGTCGTGGCGGACTGCATAAGGACTATAGAGCGGCTGGCCATAGACGAGAAGATAAAGGCGGCACGAATAGCCGGAGACCACGAGCTTCAGTACCGGCTGACGCTTGAGCGAAAGAGACTTCTACAGGAGGCTGGATGAGCGATTACACCGACGAAGATGAATCGCCGGACATATCGAGCGCGGGCGAAGCGGAAGAGGAATACCGCGACGACGAAGACGAGGAAGAAGAAGAGGAGCGGGACTACTCGGAGACCGAGTACGAGCCCATAAAGGTCTACCTCCGCGAGATGACCGGACGCCCCCTGCTTTCCAAAGAGGGGGAGATAGAGATAGCGAAGGGCATCGAGCGCGCGAGAGAAAAACTGCTCTCCACGGTCTTCATGCTCCCATACGCGCTTAAAAAGCTCATCGCCATGGGCAAGCACGTGGAGTCCGGCGAAGCGCCGCTCCAGGACCTCCTGACGCACGGCGACATCATCTCGCCCGACAAGAACAACAAGGCCAGAAAACAGTTCTCGAAGACCACTGCGGAGATCGGCAAGCTCTTCGACAGGCTCAAGCGCTACCAGCGTGAACTTCAGAAGCCCGACAGCCAGAGCGACACGATACTCGGAAAGATAACCGAGACCCGCACCGAGATAATCGAGAAGATAAGCGCCCTCGACCTCAAGGAGGAGGTCATCGCCGCCATCACCGCGGAGGTGAAGGAGGAGATGGAAAACGCCATGGCCCTGGCAAAGAAGATAAAGCGGGCCGAGGGCACCCACCCCGAATGGGAGAGCGCAGTGGACCGCGCCACCGCGGACGTCGGCGCGCCGCCCGAGCGGATGTCGCGCGTCCTGAGCACCATCACCGACTGCGAGCAGCGCGTGTCCGCCGCAAAGCAGGAACTCACCGAGGCGAACCTGAGGCTCGTCATCAGCATCGCCAAGCGCCACATGGGCAAGGGGCTGAGCCTCCCGGACCTCATACAGGAGGGCAACATCGGCCTCATGCGCGCCGTGGACAAGTTCGAGCACGAGCGGGGCTACAAATTCTCGACCTACGCCACCTGGTGGATAAGGCAGTCCATCACCCGCGCCCTGGCGGACCAGTCGCGCACCATACGCATTCCCGTGCACATGGTGGAGACCATAAATCGCATAGTGCGGGCCGTGCGCGAGCTCGTACAGCAGCTCGGACGCGAGCCCTCTCCCGAAGAGATCGCCAAGCACGTGAAGATGCCCGTGGACAAGGTGAAGAACATCCAGAAGATATCGAAGGAGCCCATCTCGCTCGAGACCCCGGTGGGCGAGGAGGAGGACAGCCACCTCGGGGACTTCATCGAGGACAAGAGCGCCCCGTCGCCCCTTGAGGAGGCCATCCAGGACGACCTTAAGGAGCAGATAGACCGCGTGCTCCAGGAGCTGAGCCCCAAGGAGGAGAAGATACTCCGCATGCGCTTCGGCATAGGCAACGACGTACCCCATACGCTCGAGGAGGTGGGGCAGGAGTTCGAGGTCACCCGCGAGCGCATCCGCCAGATAGAGGTGAAGGCCCTCCGCAAGCTCAAGCACCCCTCAAAGAGCAAGTGGCTCAAGGAGTTCATCGAGAAGCTGTAGAACAAAAACTGCTTGGCTTATGATTATATTGCCTGCCAAGCAATCCAAAGCAACATCCCGATGAGTGAAGCCACGAACAGGTAAAGCATTACAAGCAATATCTTATGTCCGAATACAGGCAATTTTGATTCTCTAAAATATCTGCAGATTATCGGCATGCTTAACGCCGCAACAATTAATGAATCACCTGCAAAAGCTAACTTCACGGAGCGTATCGCCTCTGGTATAACAAAACCCCTGAGCAATATCGTATCCACCATGATTTTCAAATCGTACTCTGTCGCTGTTACTCCCAAGGTAAATGCTGCCAAACAATTTTGACGTACATCTATAAATACTGCCATTACACCCACAGCGCCAACAATAAGCGTCCACATTAGTGTTTGTTTACATAATTTAGGACGATATGCGAGAACCAGAAGAATCCAAATTACGGCCTGCAAAAGCACAAAGATATGAATCATAGACATGGGATATGCTATCCGCCGGGGACGGGGTTGTCAAGGCAATTCCTTGCTTTCGCAACTGCTTTCGGGAAGCTACTCAAGGACAATTTTCTGGGGCCCCTTCGGGACTCTCAGCGGAGCGAAGGAGGGCGCAGGGTTAAAAAGCAGGTATGTCCGAGACGCGAAGCGGCGAGTTTAGCTGGTTTACCGGCGGCCGACCGAACGAAGCGCCTGGAGAGTCCCGCGGGGTGCCCTTCTTTTGGTTCGTTAGATTTATTAGGCGGGGACTGTGTCCCCTTGGGCAAGCAAGAAAATGAACGAATTAAATTTCAGGCACTCGAGAATCCTCCTTCGGGGCTCCGCCCCGCACCCCGGCACTTTTTGCCCGCCCAAAAAGTTGCCGAAAACGCGCCCCTGAGAAAATCTCCGAGACGCTCCGCTCCCTTCGGCCTGCGGTGAAGCAATTCAAACTCGACGCCCCGGCGCCTCAGACACGAATTGCTCCTTAACCCTCCGGCCTCGTTCGCTCTGCTGAGATTTTCCAATGGGGGAACAGTAAGGATTAGATTATCTGTCCGGTCGGGAGGCCCGGCCGTTTCGGCCACCCGAGCGCCAGCTTAACAGGCCGTCTCGGGACACCTCCGCCCCCCGGGCGGCCCCCCCCCGCCGGAGGCCCTCCGTGGCGGGCCTCAAAAACCTCTTGCATTTTTCCATTTTTGTGTATAATTCACTTAGAGACGTACCACTTTAAAGCATTGCGAGGAGAAATGAAGAAGAAGACTTTACTGAAGGACAAGGTCGAGCACATCGACATCACCAAGTTTAACGCCGTCCCGATCATCGAACAGTACTCGAAGACCGCGTTTCAGGCGAAGAACCTGGCGAGGGCCGCGCGCATCTACGACGCCATGCTGGCCGACAAGAACTGCGCTGTCATACTCTGTCTTGCGGGCTCGCTCTTTAGCGCGGGACTTAAGAAGATAGTGCACACTCTCGTTGAAAACAACATGGTGGACGCCATCGTATCGACGGGCGCCATCATCGTGGACCAGGACTTCTTCGAGGGCCTGGGCTTCAGGCACTACCAGGGCAACCCGATGGCCGACGACACCAAGCTCGTGGATATGGGCATCGACCGCATCTACGACACATACATCGACGAGGACGAGCTGCGCATCTGCGACGACACAATAAAGAAGATAGCCGACTCTCTTACGCCCGGGCCGCACTCGTCGCGCGAGTTCATCGAGGCCATGGGCGACTACCTCATCAAAAAGAAAAAGGGCAAGGACTCGGTGGTGCGCGCGGCGCGCGAGCGTGGCGTGCCCATATTCGTACCGGCCTTTTCGGACTCGAGCGCGGGTTTCGGCCTCGTCTTCCACCAGTGGGGCGCCGAGGACAGCCCGAGGGTCACGATAGACTCGGTCAAGGACTTCCTCGAGCTTACGAAGGTGAAGATAGCCTCGAAGGACACGGGGCTCCTTATGATAGGCGGCGGCGTGCCGAAGAACTTCGCGCAGGACATCACAGTGGCCGCCGACGTCGTTGGCGAGGACGTGCACATGCACAAGTACGCGGTTCAGATAACCGTGGCCGACGAGCGCGACGGCGGGCTCTCGGGCTCCACCCTAAAGGAAGCGCATTCGTGGGGCAAGGTGGACATGGGCGCCGAGCAGCTGGTATTTTCCGAGGCCACCGTGGCGTTCCCCCTGCTTGCGAGCTACGCCTACCACAAGGGTAGCTGGAAGAAGCGCAAGCCCAGAGATTTTAATTCCATCTTAGATAAAGGGAAGGTGAAGAAGAAATGATCATGACTCCGAAGAAGGTGTTTTTCACCAAAGGCGTGGGTGTGCACAAGGACAGGCTCGCATCGTTTGAGGCCGCGCTTAGAATGGCCGGCATCGAGAAACAGAACCTCGTGTACGTATCGAGCATCCTTCCCCCGCACTGCAAGACGGTCTCGAAGGCCCAGGGAGTAAAGCTCCTGAGCCCCGGACAGATAACCTTCTGCGTTATGGCCAGAAACGACACCAACGAGCCAAACCGCCTTATCTCCGCTGCCATCGGCATCGCCGTGCCAAAGGAGAAAGAGCAGTACGGCTACCTCTCGGAGCACCATACCTACGGCGAGACCGCAAGGGCTTCGGGTGACTATGCCGAGGACCTCGCCGCCACCATGCTCGCCACCACCCTCGGCGTCCCCTTCGATGCCGATGAGGCATGGGACAAGCGGAAACAGGTTTATAGGGCCAGCGGCCATATCTTTAACACGCGCCACATCTGCCAGTCCGCCGAGGGGCACAAGGCGGGCAACCTCTGGACCACGGTGATATCCGCGGCCGTATTCGTCATGGAGTAAGGGAAACGCGCGATGACTAACTTCGGCGACCTGCCGCCCGAATATTCCGAGTACGAAAGCGCAAGGGTCGCGATACTGCCCATACCGTTCGACGTATCGAGCACATGGATGAAGGGCGCCGAGAAGGGGCCCGCCGCCATCATAGAGGCATCGGCCAACATGGAGCTCTACGATATCGAGACGAACTCCGAGGTCTTTAAGAAGGGCATCTTCACGTGCGGCCCAATCGAGGCCGAGACGGCACCCGAGATGGTCGAGAAGGCGCGCGCCAGGACCGCGGAGCTTTTAAAGGACGGAAAGCTGGTAGTCGCCCTCGGGGGCGAACACACCGTATCGCTCGGCGTAATCCAGGCCTGCCACCAGCGCCATCCCGAAATGAGCGTGCTTCACCTCGACGCACACGCCGACACGCGCGACACCTACCAGGACGACAAGCTAAGCCACGCCTGCATCATGGCACGCGTTAAGGAGCTCACAAAGGAGACCGTCTCGGTGGGCATTCGCAGCATGGACGCCTCGGAGGTCGAGGGCATGGACCGCTCGCGCTTCTTCTTCGCCCACGAACTGCAGGGGCGCGAGGGCTGGGTGGACGAAGTGCTCAAGAAACTGGGCGAAGAAGTTTACGTCACCATAGACCTCGACGTCTTCGACGCGGGGATAATGCCCTCCACCGGCACGCCCGAGCCCGGCGGCCTGGGGTGGTACGACGTGCTCGGCCTCCTGCGCGAGGTCGCGAAGCACAAGAGCGTGGTGGGCTTCGACGTGGTGGAGCTCTGTCCCGGCGACGACAAGGCGCCGGACTTCCTTGCGGCCAAGCTCATCTACAGCTTCCTGAGCCACCGCTTCGTCAAATAACCAAAGCGGCGAACGAAAGCGCATAGGCATATGGAAACCAGGTTACACCTCCAGATGCTTCCCCAGCCCGACGAGACCACGTGCGGCCCCGCCTGCCTTCAGGCCGTGTACGACTATTACGACGACGAGGTGCCCATCGAAAACGTGGTCAACGAGGTCAAGAGCCTCGAGAGCGGCGGCACGCTCGAGGTCTTCCTCGCATGCCACGCCCTAAAGCGAGGGTACGCCGCGCGTATATACACCTATAACCTCACCGTATTCGACCCCACGTGGTTTGCCGACGGCGCCGACATCAGGGAAAAGCTCATCGCGCAGATGGAGGCCAAGGAGGACAGGCCAAAGCTGCATACGGCGACGAAGGGCTACCTCGAATTCCTCTCGCTGGGCGGCGAGCTCCGGTTCGAGGACCTCACCACCGCGCTCATAAGAAAATACCTTAAGCGCAACATGCCCCTGCTCGCGGGGCTCAGTTCGACATACCTCTACAAGTCCGTTCGCGAGTACGGCGCGCGTGACGACGAGGATGATGTGCGCGGCGAGGCCGCGGGGCACTTCGTTGCCCTCTGCGGATACGACAAGATGACCCGCAACGTGCTCGTCGCCGACCCCATGACGCCGAACCCGCTTTCCGAGAGCCACTACTACGAGATAAACATCGACCGGGTGCTCAACGCCATACTGCTGGGCGTGCTCACCTACGACGCCAACCTGCTGATAATATATCCCGACAGGAGGAAGAAGTCGCATCTGAATGCGAATACTCATAGTCGTTAATTCACAGAAGGACTGGCCGCTCAGGTTCGAAGGAGCCGATGTGGTCGCGGCCAAGGAGTACATCACCGACCCGTCCTATTCGGAGCTGAAGGCGGCCAAGGTATTCAACCTCTGCCGCTCGTACCGCTACCAGAGCCTGGGCTACTACGTCTCGCTGCTCGCGTCGGCGCGGGGCCATAAGCCCTTCCCAGACGTAACCACCATCCAGGACATGAAGACGCAGAGCATCATCCGCGTGGCGTCGGACGAGCTCGACGGCCTGATACAGTCGAGCCTCGCCCCGATACAGTCGCCGGAGTTCGTGCTTAGCATCTACTTCGGCCGCAACCTGGCGCGGAGGCACGACCCCCTGAGCCACCACCTTTTCAAACTCTTCCCGCTGCCGTGTCTGCGCGCTTACTTCGAGCACAAGAAGAAGGGGCAGTGGTTTCTGCGGGGCATCCGCCCCATAGCCGCGAGCGAGATACCCGACGAGCACAGGGACTTCGTGATAGAGGCGGCGAAGGACTTCTTCGCCAAGGCCGCCCCGAGGCGCAGGCGCGCGGCATTCAGGTTCGACCTCGCCATGCTCTATGACCCCGAGGAGAAGGAGGCGCCCTCGGACCCAAGGGCGATTAAAAAGTTCGTCAAGGCCGCCGAGTCGCTGGGCCTGGAGACCGAGCTCATAGGGAAAGAGGACTACGCGAGGCTCGCCGAGTTCGACGCGCTCTTCATCCGCGAGACCACGAGCGTGAACCACCACACCTACCGCTTCGCCCGCAGGGCCGCGGCCGAGGGGCTCGTGGTGCTCGACGACCCGGAATCCATTCTGAAGTGCACGAACAAGGTTTTCCTGGCAGAGCTCCTAATGAAAAAGAAGATCCCCGTGCCCGACACCGTGATATTACAGCGCGACAACGCAGAGACCGCCGCGCGGCTACTGGGGTTCCCCCTCATACTCAAGCGGCCCGACAGTTCATTCTCGCAGGGTGTGGTGAAAGTGAAAAACGTGCAGGAGCTCGCGGTATCTCTCAGGGCGATGCTCGAGAAGTCGGAGCTCGTCATCGGGCAGAAGTTCATGCCCACCGACTACGACTGGCGAGTGGGCGTGCTCGACAGAAAGCCCCTCTACGCCTGCAAGTACTTTATGGCTGGCGGTCACTGGCAGATAATCAAGCGCGACCCGCTTGGCAAGATCACCGGCGAGGGGATGTCCGAGTGCGTGGCGGTGGACGAGGCGCCGAAGGCGATAATTCGCACCGCGCTCCGCGCGGCAAACCTCGTGGGCGACGGCTTCTACGGCGTGGACCTCAAGCAGACGGGCAGGCACGTCTACGTCATCGAGGTCAACGACAACCCGAGCATCGACGCGGGAGTCGAGGACGAAATCCTCAAAGACGAGCTCTACCGTCAGATCATGTCCGTCATACTCGAACGCATAGAGCGGAAGAAGGGACGGTAGGGGATGTCACGGCGCGGCGGGCTTCGGCTGTTTGAGGGCTACGGCATAGAGCTCGAGTACGTCATAGTGAAGCGCGATACCCTCGACATCCTCCCCGTATCGGACGAGGTCATACGCGCGGCCAAGGGCAGGTACGCAAACGACGTGGAGACCAACGGCATGGGTTGGTCCAACGAGTTCGTGCTCCACGTGCTTGAGATGCGTAACGTGGACCCCGTGCGCTCTCTCGCGGGCCTGTCGAAAATGTACTTGAAGGACATACGCAGGGTCAACGCGATACTCGAGCCCATGGGCGGAATGCTCATGCCGACCTCCATGCACCCGTGGATGAACCCTGCCAGGGAGGCGATGCTCTGGCCGCGCCGCTACCGCAGGATATACGAGACCTACGACCGCATATTCGGCTGCCGCTCGCACGGGTGGGCTAATATCCAGAGCGCGCAGATGAACATGTCTTTCTCCGGCGATGAGGAGTTCAGGCGTCTTCACACTGCCATACGCCTTGTGCTCCCCCTCATGCCCGCCATCTCGGCAAGCTCCCCCGTCTTCGAGGGCAAGACAAATGGCAAGATGGACAACAGGGTTTTCTTCTACCGCATGAACCAGGTGAAGGTGCCGTCCATAAGCGGCAACACAATACCCGGGCGCGTCTCGACGATGGCCGCGTACCGGCGCGACGTGCTCGAGCGCATGTACTCAGACATCGCCCCCTTCGACACCGACGGCGTTCTGAGGCACGAGTGGCTTAACTCGCGGGGGGCCATCCCCCGCTTTGAGCGAAGCGCCATCGAGATAAGGCTTCCCGATATTCAGGAATGCCCGCGCGCGGACATGGCCGTGCTCTGGGCAATCGCAAATGTTATTAAGTCGCACGTAAGGGAGAAGTGGATAAGCCTCGATGAGCAGGACGCCTTAGAGACCGACGACCTCGTCTCCATTCTCGAGGCAACGGCCGCGGACGCCGAGCGCGCGGTGATAAAGAACTCGACCTTCCTTCGCGCCTTCGGCGTAAGCGGCAGGAGCGCGAAGGCTGGCGAGATATGGCGCGGGCTAATGTCTCAAGAGAAGGTGCCCGCGGAGTTTAGCGGCGCGCTCGAGCTGATAATGAACGCGGGCACGCTTTCGCGCCGAATACTTAAGGCCACGGGCAGCAAGCCAACCCGCCAGCGACTACGCGAGGTTTACACGCGGCTCTGCGAGTGCCTCTCCACCGGGGAGATGTTCCATGGCTAAGCGATACGCCCTGGTCGTCACGTGCGAGCACGCCGGAAACGCCGTGCCCCGCAAGTACGCCGCCCTATTCCGTGGCAAACGATCAACTCTCAAGGGCCACAGGGGATACGACCCCGGCGCGCTCGAGCTTGCTCGAAGGCTCTTCTCGTCTTCCGGCCGCGAGCTTTTCTATTCGAACGTATCTCGGCTCGTGGTGGACCTAAACCGCTCCCCCGATAACCCGCGGCGTTTCTCGGAATTCACGCGGCGGCTCGGGGCCAAAGACAAATCGCAAATAGAGGATATCCACTACCTGCCGTACCGCCGTTCGGTAGAGCACTCCGTGGCGAAGCTCATATCCGATGGCTCGGTGGTGCTCCACCTCTCGGTGCACAGCTTCACGCCGGTGCTTAGGGGGAAAACTCGCAAGGCCGACGTCGGGCTACTCTACGACCCCGCCCGTACGCACGAGGCAGGGTTCTGCGCCCGCTGGCGAAAGGCGCTTCTTTCGCTTGACGGCTCGCTCGTAGTGAGGATGAACTACCCCTACCGCGGAGTTTCGGACGGGCTTACGGCTTATCTTAGAAGAAAGTTCCCCGGGAACAAATGCCTCGGCATAGAGTTGGAGGTCAACCAGAAATTGCTACCCGATAAAAATCGCGAGTGGCGCGCACTCGTGCGAAACCTTAAGTCCTCGCTCAAAGACGTGCTTAGCGGTTAAACTCCCAGAGGACGAAGAAGACTATCTCTATGGCGATGAGCGCGATAATCACAACCTCGAGTATCTCGTTTCGCCTGTTCGATATAGCCTGCGTGAGCATCTCGTAGGCGCGCGATGCGATGTCGAACTTCTTTCGGATGCTCGTCTCCCATGCCTTCACCTTAAAGAGATCGAGCGCCGCGGCATAGACCTTCGCGTAGAAAACGTCGTCGGTGACCTTCAGGGAGTTGTCCACCTTCTCGGTGATGTACATGAGCTCCGTGAAGGTCTTCATCACCTTCGTGGCGAGCCGCTGGTAGCGCCTGACCTTCCATATCGAGGCGGCCTTCCGGCTCATGTTCAGGTAGATGGTGTCGAGCTCGCGGTCAAGGAGCTGGTCGTAGACCCGGAGCTCAAGGAGCTGGGCGTTCGCGAACTCCAGGAGGTCGGGTATGTCCATCACGCCCGAGGGTTCGTAGACGAACGCGTTGTCCCAGTTGATGGTGACGAGGTCGCTATCGGAATAGGAAAACGTATAGGGCGACAGCTCCCTTGCGACCGCGTCGCCGGGCGCGGGCTCGTCCACCTCCGAAAGAAGCAGGCCGCGCAGGTCGAAGCCCGAGCGAAGCTCCGCCGCCGTCATGGGCTGGCTCAGGCTGCGGACGTAGTACACCGTGTACTCCTCCTCCACCGACGGCGTGCCCTTGCCCTCAAGGGCGTCGCCCAGCGTGTTGATCAGCCGGTCCCGAAGACGCGGGAAGTCCTCCTCGAAGGGGCTTTCAGAGCGCACCTCGCGCGCCAGCGATTCGAGCTCTGCCATTGTGACGTCCGCAACGGGCAGCTCGAGTATGACGCTCATGGCCCCGTAGTCATAGACCTTGCCGTAGGCCTTAAGCGTGCGGGGGGAGCCCGCCAGCTCCCGCTCGAAGTCCTCGATGACGATTCCCACGGGCGGGTTTGTAAACTCGAAGGCCTTGCCGAAGCGCTTCCGCTCCATCTTGAGCCTCTTTGCCCCCTCGACCCTGCTTTCCACGAGCCTCAGGTCGCTCTCCCAGCAGACGTCGTAGAGCCGGTAGAACATCACGCTCCCGGTTACCTTAATGTCTTTCGTGTCCATATCCAGATTCTATCACGGCCCGGCCGTGTTAGCTCCTCCTCGCGATCATTTTTCTTCGTTCTGCGGGCCCGCCTCTTCCTCCTCGACCTTCTTTAGACAGTCCGGGCAGATGCCATGAGTGAACTGCGCTTCGGAGTGCGCCTCGACATAGCTCTCCACCTGCGACCAGAACCCCTTGTCGTCGCGCACCTTCTTGCACCATGCGCATATGGGGACCATGCCTCTCAGGGTCTTAATGCTCGCGAGCGCCTCCCTAAGCTCAAGTATAAGGGCCGCCCGCTTTTCGTGTTCCAGCCTAAGCCTGTTGAGGAGGTATCCGCTCACGAGAAAAAACCCGAGCCTGACGATCGCGTTCCAGTAGGGGACGAGCGGGGAAAGATACGTCTTGCCCGTGTTAAGCTCCGCGTGAAGCCAGAGCCCGGAGCAGGCAAGTGCCACGACAACGCTCGCAGACCAGCCGAGTTCCCATGCCACAAGAAGCACTGCCGGAAGGTAGAAGATCGAGAAGCCGAAGTTGGCTCTCGTTATGGCATCCAGCTTCCAGATGACAAGGCAGAGCACAAGCGCCACGAGAAGGGTTACCGCCTTTCTCAAGGCACTTGCCCCGGCAGCCGTCTGGACACCAGAGTCCATATCCAGATTCTATCACGGCCGGGGGAAATTTAAGAGCCCCCGGCGGGGCAAACTATAAAAATTGTTCAAGGAGTTTTGGGGAGGGATTTATCAGCCCGCCGGTTAAGAATGCGTTCTCAAGGCCATTATGGTTTTTGCTAACTGATTAAACTTATATTTATCTCTTGCATTTCCACGCATCCTATATTCCTTGCCATCCGAAATAAATCTAAGGATTGGAATGTCAGCTGAATATTCGATTGTCATTTCAATATCAACCGAGTCGATATCATTAAGAGATATGCTCTCTTTCCTGCGCCACCCCCCACCCCATAAGGGGCAATCTATCAATATAATTCTTTTGTTTGTCACGATTAGATTTTTGTAGTGCTCTCCAACACCATTTATTCTCAGATTATGAACAAGAGATTTTTTGAAGTTGACTATGACGCACTCAGCTGTTGTCAATCCGAGCATCTGAAAGATACTCTTCCTCACATCCGCACTCAAACCGACTTTTTCATTTTCCCGCAAAAACGACTCAAAGTCATCGCATTTAATGCCGACATCAAGTGGCATCGCGGCTAATCCTATATTTGATTTATCTTCCGCTTCGAAATGACACTTCTCGCATTTAGATGTTAGTTGTATATTTTTGTATTTGCAGCGTGGACATACATAAAAATATAGTTTCTTATTCGTTCTAATAAAATAGGCATCAGCAAGTTTTTCAGCCGCTATAATCGTGACTACCGATACTGCGATGCTAAACAAAACATTTAGATTCGGGAATATTGGCATAAATTGGCCACGCGTTATATCGAAATATAGGATAATTAGCATGAGAGGACCTGCTATCAGATAAAATGGCCTAGTGTCACGTCTTAGTACTTTAATCAAAGCAAGAACTGCAATCAGGATGCCCATAAAAAGCATAAATCGATACCTAGCGATACCGCTCAAGAAGAGAAGCAGGCACGCTACTGCCGTAAATCTGTGGCTAACGATTTCCTGAGGTTTATTCGCTGAACCAACAATCATTTAACTATATCTCAGTTTTATGCCGCAGGCGTGCCAATTCACTGATACACCGCACATAGGGTATGCTATCCTCCGGGGCATGGGTTGTCAAGACCCGCTGCCGGGCACCCTGTCGGGCCCATTTTCGGCCCCCCGGCCCCACGCCTTGACTCCGGGGCATAATACAGCGTAAACTCTATATTCTAAGCTTAGCCTTAGGGCCCATAGCTCAGCTGGTAGAGCTACCGGCTCATAACCGGTTGGTCCCAGGTTCGAGTCCTGGTGGGCCCACCAACTAACTTGAGATGAACGAACAGCTAAAACTCCTCATAGAGACCCAGAAACTCGACACCGAGATAATATCCCGACAGAAGACCATCGACCAGATACCGCTCCGCATCTCCTCAATGGAGAAGCCCCTGGCCGAGGCACGCGCCAACCTCGAGGCCCGCAAGAAGAAGTCCGAGGCCGCCGATAAGAAAAAGCGCGACCAGGAACGAAACGTCGAGGAGATAGCCCAGAAGATAGAGAAGCTCAAGGAGCGCACCCCGCAGATAAAGACCAACACCGAGTACACCGCCCTGCTGAAAGAAATAGAGATGGCCGAGAAGGAGAAGTTCGCGGCCGAAGACCAGATACTGGACCTCATGGAGCAGGTGGACAGGGAGAGCATCGAGCTCAAGGGGGCGGAGGCCGCCCTGAAGGCCGAGGAGGGCCGCGCCGGGGAGCTCAAGAAGGAGCTCGAGGGCGAGGTCCAGCGCGCGGAGGGCGGGCTCGGAGAGCTTACCGACAAGCGCAACGCCCAGGCCGACAAGCTCGAGCGCGACGTCTACGACCTCTACATGACCATCCTCGAGGAACGCGACGGACTCGCCGTCGTCGAGGCCAGAAACGAGATATGCCAGGGCTGCAACATGAACATCATGCCACAGCTCTTCCTGGAGATAAAGAAGAACGAAGAGCTCATCCACTGCCCGCAGTGCCGCCGCTTCCTATACGTACCCGAAGAAGAACAGCCCGCCTCGGAATGAAACGCGCCGTCATACATACCGACGGGGCATCGAGCGGAAATCCCGGCCCCTCGGGCATCGGCGTTGTCATAGAGCTCGGCAACCAGCACTACGAGTTCTCCTCCTATATCGGAAGCACCACCAATAACGTGGCCGAGTACTCCGCCCTGATACGCGGGCTCGAGGAGGCCCGCGACCTCGGCGCAGAGGAGGTCGATGCCTTCATGGACAGCGAGCTTATCTGCAAGCAGCTAAACGGTGAGTACAAGGTAAAGCACCCCGGCCTACTGCCCCTTTACCAGAAGGCCCGCACCGTCGCATCGGCGTTTAAGCGCGTAACTTTCAGCCACGTGCCACGTAACGAGAACAAGCGCGCCGACGCGCTCTCGAAAAAGGCCGTCGAGCAGGCTCCAAAAGACGCCCCTCCGCCCAAGGACCCGACAAAGCTTTTTTAAAACGCTCAGCGTTTCTTATCTTCCGATTTCGGCTTCTCCCGGCGAGGCTCCGCAATGTTGACATAACCCCCGGCGAGCCGATAACCTAATACGATTTTAAAGATACACCCGCTTGGAGGTTTGCATTGAGAAGGTTCCCCCTCGCCGCTTTGACACTCGCCATCGCGCTCTCGCTCGTCATCGGCACGGCCGGAGTCTCCCTTGCAGGCAAGCCCACCGTAGGCGCCCCATGCAACCGGTGCCACCGGATAGAGGACAACGTCGTGAGGGGAACGCTCGGCGCGCGCTCGGAGAAGTTTTCAACCATAAACGTTGAGGTGGGCGACCTGGTCTGGGTCATCGGGTACGACTCCGTCACGAAGGTGCTCGGGGCAACCGACGTCGCCTCCATACCAAGGGGCAGGGAAATAGCGGTAACGTTCACGGGCACCGTGAAGACCGCGAAGGCCGCGACCATCTCCGTAAAGCAGCCCTACACCCTGCCCGACAACCAGCGCGCAGACCTCGCTTACATGAAGGAGGCGGTTGCGAAGGGAAGCGCGCTCATCGTGGATACGCGGCCCGAGTCCATTTACGACGAGGGGCACATCCCCGGCGCGGTATCGATGCCCTTTTACGCCTTCGAGAGGATGCGCGACAGAGTGCTCCCCCGCGAGAGGGGCGCGCTCGTCGTCTTCTACTCAAGCGACGAGACCAGCATGATGAGCCCGGTCTCGGCCACAAAGGCCGAAGACCTCGGCTACACGAACCTCAAGGTCTTTCAACCAGGCATGCCCGCGTGGAAACAGGACGGCGGCCTCGTGGTCTCGGAGCCCCAATACGTGCTCGAGATGATGCGGAAGAACGTCCCCCACGTGCTCGTTGACCTGAGGGACAAGCGCGACGCGAAAACGTCACATATACCGGGCGCGGTGAACATACCCGCAAAAGAGCTCGGGAAGTACAAAAAGAAATTCCCCGCAGAGACAGACGCGCCGGTTGTGCTATACACATCACATGGCGTGGACGAGGCCGCGTTCAGGACGCTCAGGGGCTGGGGCTACATAAACGCCTCGGTGCTCGCGGGCGGCGCGGACGGATGGACCTCTGGCGGCGGCAAGCTCGTCGAAGGGAAGCTCGAAAGCAAGATAACATACGAACCCGCGCAGCTGCCCGGCACCATCGCCCCCGACGATTTCGAGAAGATCTTACCCGGGCGTCCGAAGAATGTGCTCGTCCTCGACGTAAGGGACGCGGACGAGACAAAGGGTGGCATGCTGCCCGGCGCGGTGAACATCCCCCTTTCGGAGCTCGACCGGAGAATGGGCGAGCTCCCCAAAGACAAGGATATCGTCGCGCACTGCTCCACGGGCATCAGGGCAATGATGGCCTACGATACGCTCAGAAAGAATGGCTACAAGGTCAGATACCTCAACGCGGTCATCCAGATAGCCCCTGACGGAAGCTTCGAGATAAGCAGATAAGCGACAATCGCCCGCTTCGGGCGTTTTTTATCGCTCGTTGGATGATATAATTCTACCTATGCCCATAAAGCTGATAATATTCGACCTCGACGGCACGCTCGTGGACACCGCGGGCGATATCACCGATGCGCTCAACAGGGCGATAAAACCCCTGGGGCTCGGGCCGGTGAGCGTAGATGAGACAAAGGAGCTCATCGGCGAGGGCAGCACGAGGCTCATCGAGAAGGCACTGGCCCCGCTTGGGGCCAAGGCCGGCGGGCGGGCGGTGAGCTCCGCGCGAAAGCGGTTCCTGGAAAGCTACGCAAAGCACCTCACGCACCACTCCACGCTCTACGGCGGGGTGAAGGAGACGCTCTGGAAGCTTTCGGCCTTCGAGAAGGCCGTGCTATCGAACAAGCGCGAGGCGTTATCGAAAAGACTTCTCCGGGACCTCGGCATCGCCGGGGCGTTCGCCCTCGTCGCCGGGAGCGATACCACAGAGGCAAGAAAACCCTCGCCCGACGCCGTGCGTCACGTGCTCAAGGCAATGGGCGTTAAACCCCGCGAGGCCGTGATGGTGGGCGACAGCCCATACGACATTGAGGCCGCAAACGGAGCCGGCGTCATGACCGTGGCCGTCACATACGGCTACCGCAACCGAGGCCTCCTTACCGACGCCGACCACATAATAGACAGCCTCGACGACCTCGTGCCCCTGATGCTGAAGATCAGGGCCATCGCTGAAAAGAGGCGCGAGGAGCGCCACCCGGTGGCGTACGCCTGCCGCAAGTACATAAGCATCAGCGCGCGGGGCAGCCAGGGGTTTTTCCCCGCCGTGCTTCTGGACCTGAGCCGACAGGGCCTCATGTTCAGGGGGCCGGTGCGCTTCGTCTCGGGCGCGCCATTTGAGTGCGAGATAAGCATACCGAACTCCTTAAGCCGCACCGTGGGCATCACAGGCGTCGTGAGACACTCGACCGCCTTTGAGAGCGAGTACCGCACGGGCGTGGAGATAGAGAAGGTATCGAGCGAGACGTGGTTCAAGGTTTTTAAGAAGGTCTGCAAGTTCATCTCCGAGCGCGAGGGAGAGGTTTTTTAGCAGGCAGCTGCTATCGGCTTATTAGTCGAGCGTCTTTCTGTACCTCTTAACCGCCACCGTAAGCGCAACCACCATGAACAGCGCAATCGGCCAGAGGTGCGTCAGTACCTCGGAGAGGTCGTTACCCTTTAAGAGTATGCCGCGCACGAGACGCAGGAAATGCGTGAGCGGCAGTATCGAGCCTATCCACTGCGCCCACTCGGGCATCCCCCTGAAGGGGAACATGAAGCCCGAAAGCAGTATCGAGGGCAGGAAGAAGAAAAACGCCATCTGCATGGCCTGCATCTGCCTTCGCGCGAAAGTGGAAAAGGTTATCCCCACCGAGAGGTTCGCCATCACGAAGACGGACGAGACAAGTAGGAGCAGCGGGACGCTCCCCACCATTGGTATTCGGAACAAGAACCGCGCAATCAAGAGTATCAGAAGTATCTGCGTGTAACCGATGATGATGTAAGGTATCATCTTGCCGGTGATAACCTCGCCGGGGCGCACGGGGGTGGACAGGAGGTTTTCCATCGTGCCGCGCTCTACCTCGCGCGTAATGGCGACTCCGGTGATCAGGACCATAGTCATCGTCAGCACCACGCCCAGCAGGCCCGGTACGATGTTGTACTTCGTGATGCCCTCGGGGTTATACAGCTTATGTATGCGAAGCTCCACGGGTGCGGCCCTCGGCCGCAGTCGCGAGAGCGCCCCCTTGAGATCGCGGTCGAAAACCTGCTGCGATATAACCTGTATCGCCGAGATGGCGCTTCCCGTGGCCACGGGATCTGTGGCGTCGGCCTCAAGCAGTATGGCGGGCCTTTCGCCGCGCAGGAGGTCGCGCCGGAAGTTCTCGGGTATGCTCAGCACGAACTGCACGTCTCCGAGCTCGAGCATATGTTTTGCCTCCGCCTCGCTTCGCACCGTCCTTCTGATATCGAAGTACTCGCTGTTGCGCATGGCGCTCGTTATGTCGCGGCTGAAGACGCTTTCCTCGCCCGAGACTATCGCCACGGGCAGCCCCTTGGGGTCGAAGTTTATGGCGAAGCCGAATAGGACGAGCTGCATTACCGGAATGCCTATCATCATGCCGAAGGTGAGGCGGTCCCTCCTCATCTGGATGAACTCCTTGACCACGACGCTCAGGAATCGTCTGAACGAAAACCTCTTCACGCCTCCCCCTTCGGCTCGCTGCGCTTGATGAGGCTTATGAATACGTCCTCGAGGCCCGGCTGCGTGAACTGGAAATTATACTGCTCGCCCATGTAGGGCTTGAGGCTTTCGTTGAGCGCGTCCTCGTCGTAGCCGCTTACGTGAAGCGACGCGCCGAAGGCGGCCACGTTCGCCACGCCCGGCAGTTTGGCAAGGGTCTTTGAAAGCTCCCATATGCCGGGGCCCGTCACGAGCCATGTGATTAGCCCCGACTTGCGCACTATCTCCTGTGGAGGGCCCTCGGCCAGAAGCTCTCCCGCCACTATGTAGGCGAGCTTGCCGCAGTGCTCGGCCTCGTCCATGTAGTGCGTGGAGACGAGCACCGTAACGCCTTTTGAGGCGAGCTCGTGGATCTGGTCCCAGAACTCGCGTCTCGCCTTCGGGTCCACGCCCGCCGTGGGCTCGTCAAGAAGCAGGAGCCTCGGAGAATGTATGAGGCAGGCCGCGAGCGCGAGGCGCTGCTTCCACCCGCCCGAGAGCGTGCCCGCAAGCTGTCCCTGCCTGTGCGTAAGCCCCAGTTCTTCGAGCCCCGCGTCCACGACTTCCCGCCTGCGCGGCACGCCGTACATGTGCGCGATGAAGTCGAGGTTCTCTCGCACGCTGAGGTCTTCGTAGAGGGTGAAGCGCTGGGTCATGTACCCGATCTCTTCCTTGATGAGCTGTGCCTCGCCTATAAGGTCGTAACCGAGACATGTGCCGTTTCCGTCGTCTGGAGTAAGCAGGCCGCATATCATTCGGATGGTGGTGGTCTTGCCCGAGCCGTTTGGGCCGAGGAAGCCGAATATCTCTCCCCTCTCGACCTTAAGCGATACACCCCTTACGGCCGGCACTCCGTCGAAGCTCTTGCGAAGCCCCCTGACGTCTATGGCGAGGTTTTCACCAATGGCGCCACTCATGGAGCGGCCCTTACCTCAATGGGCTGGCCGGGGTTAAGGCCCGCGGCGACGTCGTTTGAAAACGTCGCCTCGACCATGAAGACCAGCTTGGAACGGCTGTCCCTGCTATAGATAAGCGGAGGAGTGTACTCCGCCTTGGAAGCGATGTAGCTGACCGTGGCCTCGACGGGCCCCTCGAATCCGTCTATAGATACCGCGAGCTTCTGCCCCGCCTTCACCGCGGATATCTGCGGCTCGGGCACGAAGAAGCGCGCCTTCACCCTCCCCGGCGGCAGAAGCACCACCACGGGATATCCGGGCTGGACGTACTCGCCCTCGTGATAGAGCACGTCCACCACGCGGCCCTCTTCGGGCGCGACGCCTTTCTTCTGCTCGAGCGTCCACTGAGCGCTCGCAAGTGCGGCCTTCGTGCGCTCCGCCTCTTTCGAGGCGGCCTCCACCTGCGAGGAACGCGCTCCCATCTGCGCGGTCTTTAGTTTCTCCTCAAGCTCCGCCACTGTGGCGCGGTCGCGTTCGTAGGCCGAGCGAGCGGCGTCGAGCCTGTCGTCCGATATGGCCTCCTTGTCGTGGAGCGCCTTTATCCTGCCGAGCTCTTTTTCCGAGTAAGCAAGCGAAGCCTCGGCCTTGTCGATAGATGCCTCGAGCGCGGCTATCTCCGAGGGGCGCTGCCCGCGCGTCTTGTCCTCGTAAAGAGCTCGCGCCGCATGGTACTGGTTTTCGGCCTCGCTCACCTTCGTGCGCTCGGGTTCGGGGTCGAGCTCGTAGAGCGGGTCACCGGCCTGCACGTCGGAGCCCTTTATCACGTCGAGCTTCACGACCTTGCCGCCCGCGGGCGAGGAGATGTAGAGGGACTCGCCTTCGACGTATCCATGATAGACGCCGGGCGTCGATCTGTTACACGCCGCAACGAGCGCGAGAAGGCCAAGCGCCACCAACGCGGACAACGCGATGCCCTTTATTGTATGCAACGAATTACTTTCGGAGTCGCGAGCCACGACCGGCCCTCCTCTCTCTCTTTCATCTCGCTCCGGACTTTACGCCTTATTGCCTTTACGATTGCGCCCGGCTGTATCCGGCAGGCACTTCTGCTATATATTTTAGCTTACGCCTCTATGTGTTTTATACAGCCACCTGAGGGTTTTGTCAATAAATATACGTTTCGCGCCCCTATTGCTTTAGAATAAAGGCCTATGGACGATGCGATAGCCATCGCGGGGGCGGGCCTTTCGGGCGCGGTGCTGGCAAGGCATCTCGTAGAGCACTCTCACTTCAAGGTGGTCGTCTTTGAAGGCCGGCCGCACGTGGGCGGTAACTGCCACACCGAGCGGGATGCACGCACGGGAATCATGGTGCACAAGTACGGCCCGCACGTCTTCCACACCGACTCCGCTCGCGTTTGGAAGTTTCTCTCGCGCTTCGCCGAGTTCAGGCCTTACGTGCTACGGGTGCTCGCAAACACGCCTCGTGGAGAGTTCTCCCTGCCGATCAACTTGTCGACCATTAACGGCTTTTTCGGAAAAGACTTCGATCCCGCCGAAGCCAGAGCGTTCGTCGAATCGCTCGCCGTAAGGCCTCCGCATGAGCCCGCGAACTTCGAGGAGGCGGCTCTTTCCACCATAGGGCGCGAGCTTTACGAGAACTTCTACTACGGCTACACGCGCAAGCAGTGGGGAACGGAACCGCGAGAGCTTCCGCCTCACGTTTTTAAACGCCTGCCGATACGCTTCGACAACGACGACTCGTACTTCGCCTGCAGATACCAGGGGATACCCGCAGACGGGTACACAGCGATGATAGAGCAAATGCTTTCTCACCCGCAGATAGAGGTCCGCCTCAACGAGGCGATAAAGCCGGAGGCAAAGGGAGACTTCCGCCATCTGTTCTGGACGGGCACGCTCGACGGTTTCTTCGGCTACAGGCTCGGGCGCATGAGCTACAGGACATCATACTGGGAAGAAGGATACGCAAAAGGAGACTGGCAGGGCGGCGCGCTCGTAAACTATACATCCCTCGACGTGCCGCACACGAGGGTCATCGAGCCGAAGTTCTTCACGCCGTGGCAGAAGTTCGCGGACACCATATACCAAAAGGAGTTCAGCAAGGCCACCGTGACCGGCGACGTCCCGTGCTACCCGGTGCGCACGGCGCAAGACATGGAAATGCTCTCGGAGTACGTGAACCTCGCAATGAACACCGCCGGGGCATCTTTCCTCGGCCGCCTGGGTACCTACGGTTATATCGATATGGACCGCGCGGTGGAGCAGGCCATGGCGTTTGCCGAGCGGTGCCTGCCCGCGCTTCTTAAGAGCGGCGGCGTGGTACCCACGTTCCCCGAAGGCGCAATGGCCGCAAGTTGATATGAAGAACCTCGTCATCGTATGCGCGGGCGAAGAATCGCTCCATGAAAACTGGACAGCCGGGCCGGATGAGTCCCTGTTCGATCTCGCCGTCATCTACTATGGAGAGCGGGAGAACAGGTATAGGGAGCGCGCGGACTTCTACCTTATGCAAAAGGGCCTCAAGTGGCGGCTCCTCCATTCCTTTCTCGGGACGATGGCCGGCGAAATGGACTCCTATGATTACGTATGGTTTCCGGACGACGACCTTATGGCCGACACATCGTCCATAAACCGCCTCTTTGAAATAATGGCAGAGTATGAACTGGACCTCGCACAGCCTTCGCTCGCACCCGAGAGTTACATCAACCACCGCATTACGCGCCGCCGGAGCTCGTTCCTTCGCTACACTAACTTCGTCGAGGTGATGGCCCCCGCGTTTTCCCTGCCGGCGCTAAAGAAGTGCAGTCCCATGTTCGCAGAAGCGGTAACGGGATGGGGGATGGACGTAATATGGCCGCACAAGGTAAACCCGACCTTCGAGAAAGACAACGTAGCGATCATTGACGCCGTTTCCGTTACACACACACGGCCCCTGAACCTCTCGGGCGGATTTTATGGTTCGCTCGGCAAAAGCCCGCATGAAGAGATGAACGCACTGCTTAAGCGGTACGGCCTCAAGCTAAGGCCCATCGCCTATAAGTACCGGCCGCGGAATGCGCCCTCGCAGATAAAGCGGATGCTCGGTTATTACAGGATGCTTTTAGCCGGACGGCGCGGCGCGTCCTACTGACTTACAACTCTGAAGCTGTGCCGCGCATGAATCTGATAGCCACCGTCTGGCCAGTTGTAATAGACACGCACCTCGTACATGCCGGGCCTGAGCCCCTTGAAGGTATGCCTGCCCGAGCTGAGCCCCCCGGTGTAGAACCATTCGCCGAAGGTCTGGCTCGACGCCTTAGCATCGACCACGGTTATCCAGTCCTTATCGTTGCCCGGCAGACCGCTGAACTCCACCTCCACCGCCTCAAGCGGGGAATATCTCTGTTTTATCGTCGTCACGAACGCATTGACGTTCGTGGGAGGCGGAGGTGGCGTACCGCTTTCCACGGCGATGGTCGTCGAGGCGACCTCCTTGCCGCCCTCGTCGGCGTCGTTCATCCTTATGTCGTATATCCCGGGCTCTTCGGGCGCTGTGAACACGAGGTCGCCCGAGGTCCTTCCGCTCAGATATTGATATGCCACATCGTTACGGTCATTTATCGTCTCGCTTCCATGAGGGACGGTAGTCGGGACTATGCCCACCCAGGCGTTTTCGGCAAACGTGGAAGGCGCTTTGAAATGGACGACGATGCGCTCGCCGGTAACGAATGACAGCTTGTCCACATTGATCTCCGGCTCTATGTTGGCCTCGGGGCCCGTGGGTGCGGGCGTGCGCCGAGGCGTGGCCTTCTGAGGGTTCTTCATCTCCGGGGTCATGACGGAGAAGTCACCGGACGTAATGGACTGCATCGCCTTGAGCATTACCATGTTCTTGACCGCCGTGATCCCTCCGGCCGCGATGAATATTACGATCGGCAACAAAATGCCTGCCGTGGCAAGGCCAAGCCACGCGGCCTTTGCCTTCCCCGAAACGCTGAACCTGAAATCCGGGCCCTTCATCGCCTTCAACTCCTTGAACATAAGCCCCAGGTATACAAACATGAACGGCACGAATACCACCGACCAGATGGTGGCGGCTCCCAGTATGAACGGGAACATCGGTATCAGGAATATTTTTACCGAGGTGGGCAGCATGACCATGGCGAACTGCCACATGAAGGCCGGCAGCCCGAGTATAAGCGAGGCCAGCAGGACCCTCCAGAACACGGCGCGCCAGTGGCCCTGCACGTAGGCCCTGCTCTTAAGCGCCGCCGAGACGCCGCGCTCGGGGCCGTCGAATATGACGAACTTCGCCCCGAAGAACGAGACCCACCAAATTATGCCGGGTATCACCAGCAGTCCAAGGCCGCCCTGCACCAGATAGCCTACGACCATGTACAGCCAGGCCAGCGCCCACATATGGCGCCATCCGCTTCCCATGGCCTCCCGGAACCCCTGCGTCTCGTCGTACGCGGCGGATACAAGCCCCGTCATGGGCCATAGCGATAATGTAGCGCCAACAAGAAGCGATATCAAAAATAAGATTATGCCCACCACGGCGCCCTTGCCCAAACTTATGAGTGCGGCCCCAACGAACGTGAAGAACCCTATCATGCCGGGCAGCGTGGCAAGGACGGAGGAAAGCAGGAAAAGCCCCATGAGCATCGGGGCCCTGTCCTTATAGATAAGCCATGCGTTGCCCAGCAGCTCGCCCACGCTGCTGAGTTCGGGCTCGCGCTCGAATTTCGGCATTATAATGTCGACGGGCTTCCCGTCGAGATAGCTTTTCTTGACGGGCTTTTTAACTTCCTTCGTTTCGGCGGATGTCTCCGCGGGCGCGGTTGCGGGTGTGGGAGCGGCGGCCGGCGCCTGACCTTCAGCCGCGGCTCGCTCGGCTTTTTTCTTGCGAGCGTACTCTTTAAAATCCAGGCCGCAGCTTACGCACTCGGCGCCCATGGGCTGCACGGTTTTACACTGGGGGCACCTGACCTTCTTGGGCGCTCCTCCCTGGGCGGCGCGCTTTTCCTTGAGCTTGCGCGCGTACGCCTTGAAGTCCAGGCCGCAGCTTTTGCACTTGGGCATAAGCGGCTGTACGGTCTTACACTGGGGACACCTGACCTGCTTTTGCATGTTCTTCTTTATCTACCCCTCTTGCGAAACCGCGCTTCTCCGGCCCCCTCCAAAAACGAGGCCGATTTTGCAGTATATTATCATATCGAGCGCACTTAAAAGAAGTTTGAAGCGGGCGCGGCGAGGGGAAAAAGCAGGACTGGCCTTACAGAACGCCCTTCTTCTCGAGGTCGTCCATGAGCTCTTTATACTTGTCGATTATGGTGTTAAGGTGGGTGAACTGCTCGAAGGCGTGATGGCCGAAGACTTCCTGTAATTCAAGGTCGCCGGTCTGGTCGACGAGCTCGAGATACCTTCTGTAAAGGTCCTGCTCCTCGTCGATGAGACTCCTCAATGAGCTCGCAAGCTCGACGTCATCCATTACCCCTCCCACTCGGAAATGAAGAACTGCCTTTTATATATTTTATTTTATCAATAACCCGGAGACACATTAACCCTCTGGGGTTAGGAGCTTCGGGGTTGCGGACGGTTAAGCCGCTTCGGCCGACTCTTTCTTCGCCGCCTCGCGAGCGGCCTTCTTGGCCGCCGCGGCGTCGAACACGGCCTGGGCGTTAAAGGTGCCGTCTATTGCCTGCACCGGACATGCCGCGGTGCAGAGGCCGCAGCCGATGCACTTGGACTGGTCGATGGCGTGCTTCTTTTTCTTCTCGCCGCTAGGCGCATCTACGGGACATATCTTGGTGCAGCGCTGACAGCCGATGCACTTGTCCGTGATGAAGGCCTTGGGACGGGTGGGTATGTAATCCACTATCGCCGTGGTCGGACATACCGTGGCGCAGAGCCCGCATACCACGCATTTGTTTATGTCTATCGTCGAGAGGTTGCCCTCGACCTTGGGGGCGTCGACGGGGCATATCTTCTCGCACTTCTTGCATGCGATGCAGCCCACCTCGCAGTTCTTGCGCACCGTGCCGCCCTTGTCCCTGGAGTGGCAGCTAACGAGAACGGCCTTGCTTCCCGGGAGGACCTCGATGACCTTCTTGGGGCAGGCCTTCTCGCACTTGCGGCACCCCGTGCACTTGATGACGTCCACTATCGGGAGGCCGTCGTCTCCCATGTGTATGGCGTCGAAGGGACATACGGTCACGCAGGTGCCGTAACCAAGGCAGCCGTACATGCATGACTTGTCGCCGCCTCCGGCCAGCACGGCCGCGCGGCAGTCCTTGACGCCTTCGTATACGTACTTCCTCGTCGAGCGGCTCGTGCCGCCCTGACACATTATCCTTGAGAAGAAGGGCTCCGTGGCGTCGGCCACCTTGCCAGTTATCTTAGCCACCATCTCGGCCGCGCGCGAGCCGCCGGGCGTGCAGAGGTTCGGAGCGACGTCGGGGTTGTTGACCACCGCCTCGGCGTACTGCTCGCAGCCGGGATAGCCGCAAGCGCCGCAGTGCGCTCCCGCAAGCACGTCCTTTACCTGAGCCACCCTCGGGTCAACCTTTACGGAAAACCTCTTGGCCGCAAGCGCCAGGCCCAGCCCGAAGAGCGCGCCTATGCTCGCGATGAAGACGAAGGTGAACTTCAGAAGCGGCGAGACGTCCACCGTCTCCTGCGCCTCTATGTGCGCGGCGATTCCCGCCTTGGGCAGGATGAAGTGGGAGACGTCGAGCGTCTGTATCAGATGGGCCGCCGCGTCGATTATGGAATGTAGCTCATGCATTTACTCTTATATTATCTCCCTAACCCTAAAGCTGTATCAACCCCGAGAAGCCCGTGAAGGCGAGCGCGATGAGCGCCGCCGTGATAAACGCGATAGGCAGCCCCCTGAACGGACGGGGCACGCGCGCCACTTCGAGTTTCTCGCGGATGCTGGCCATTATTATCATCGCCAGCGCGAAGCCCAGTCCCGAGCCCAGCGCAAAGACGACACTCTCGATGAGGGTGTATTTTTCCTCGGCGTTAATGAGGGGCACCGCGAGGATGATGCAGTTGGTCGCGATGAGCGCCAGGTACACGCCGAGCTTGTGGTAAAGGCCCGGGCTTACCTTCCTCATTATGGTGTCCGCGCCTTGCACGAATGCGGCCACGACGCCGATGAAGATGATTATCTGCAGGAACTGAAGCCCCAGCGGCACCATGACCGTGAAGTAAATGATCCACGATAGCGCGGCGCTGATGACCATGACCGCGGTGAACGTGATGCTCATGCCGACGGCGGTCTCCATCTTCTTTGAGACGCCGAAGAATATGCAGAGGCCCAGGAACCTCGTGAAGACGAAGTTCTGGATAAGCGAGGCGGCTATAAAAAGCTCAAGCAGTTTTGTGAATTCGTGTCCCATCGTCTATCGCCTCCCCTTAGCCCGCGCCCCCGGCGCCCTTGCCGCCGTAGAACTTGATGTCTATCCAGTTGAAAAATCCCATAAGAAGACCCACCACGAGGAAGCCCCCCGCGGGAAGTATCATTATCAGCATAGGCTTGAAGCCCAGAACGTCCACTCCCCAGAGAGTGCCCTTGCCGAAGAGCTCCCTGAAGAAACTGATTATAGTCAGCGCCACCATGAAACCCAGGCCCATGCCGACGCCGTCCACGAACGAAGGCGCTAACTTGTTCTTGCTGGCGAAGGTCTCGGCATGCGCGAGTATAGACGCGAATGCGACAATAAGCGCTATATACAGGCCCACTTCCTTATAGACGTCGTAAACGAATGCGTTCATCAGAAGCACGGTGACCGTGACCCAGCCCGATATGACGAGCATGAACACGGGAATCCTGATGCGCGGGTGGATGAACTTTCTCATCAAGGAGATTGTCAGGTTCACCATCGCCTGCACGCCCGCGACGGCGATGCCCATATAGACGCCGTTCTTGAGCTTGCTCGTAACGGCGATGGCCGGGCAGAGGCTTATGGCCAGGCGGAATATCGTGTTGTCCACGAGTATGCCGTCCAGGAATATCTGCTTTAAACTTCTATTGTCCTGCATCGCCCTCTCCTCCCTCGGCCGTGGGCTCCGGAGATTCTTCGCCCGAGGTCTTCTTCTTTATCATTTCCACGGCGTCCCTCACCGCGTTGGTGACGGCCCTCGAAGAAATGGTCGCTCCAGTTATGGCCTGTATCTTGTCCTTGGTCTCGCCCTTGATAACCTCGAGGTGGTCGAGGTCCTTGCCCCTGAACTGCTCCTTAAACCAGAGCGCTTCTATCTCGTCTCCCAGGCCCGGCGTCTCGCCGTGGGCAAGCACATTCATCTTCCGCACCACGAAGTCGTTGTCCACGACCACGAGCAGCTGCGGGAAGCTCGAGTAGCCCTTGCCGTAGGTCTCGATTAGATAACCCGCGCCCTCACCGTCCTTGGTTACCTTGAAGTACTCGGCCTCTTTTTCATGGGGCTCCCAGTCGCCCGCCTTCTCGGTGGCGTAATCGGAGACCTCGGTGACCGAAGTGGCTCCGGCCTTCTTTACCTTCTTTTCGAGTGTCGCCAACTCCTTGTCGTACGTATCGACCTCGGCGCTGAGCTGTCCCTCGGTGTCCGTTGCCTCGGCGTTGGGCAGAATCTCTTTTATCCCGGCCTGCGCGTCGGCAGGGGCGTTGATTATGAGGTGAAGGGGCATCATCTTCTGCCGCGCCTTCTCCTTAAACTCCTTGTCCTTCTTAAAGATGATCGGCGAGGTCCAGGCGTAGATGCCAGCCAAGAGCAGGCCGCCGATGACATATATGACGACAAGGTTAATGGTTATCTTTAAAATGTCCTTGGCCGTCATCAGTGAGCCGCCGCCTCCTTCTTCTTCTCTACCAGCCCGAACGTCTTGGACTTAAAGGCGCGGTCGATGAGCGGCGCGAAACAGTTCATCAGAAGTATTGCGAACATAACGCCCTCGGGGAAACCGCCCTTGAGCCTGATGAGCATCGTTATGCAGCCGCATCCGATGCCGAAGACTACCTGCCCTCGTCGCACGCTCGGTGCCGTGACGTAATCGGTGGCCATGAAGATCGCGCCGAGCATGAGGCCGCCGCTCAGAAGATGAATGAGCGGGTCGCCGCTGAACCAGATGAACTTGCCGGTCTCGAGGTCGTGTCCGCCGAACACCCATGCAAGAAGGGCTACCGTGCCGAGGAACGAAAGCGGTATGTGCCAGGTTATGTAACGTTTATATAGCAGGTACGCCCCGCCTATGAGGAGCGCTATAACCGAGGTCTCGCCGAGGCTGCCCGCGGCGTGTCCCATGAAGAGGTCCCAGTAAAGGTTGGCCTTGCCGCCAAATACCTCGAGCAGATGCCCCATGCCCTCTTCCTTCAGCATGCCCAGAGGCGTGGCCGTCGTGACCGCGTCCATGGAGGTGAAGGCCGCGTTGGGCGCGACCCAGCTTGTCATCGCCTTTGGCCAGGTGATCAGCACGAAGGCCCTGCCCAGAAGGGCGGGGTTAAATATGTTAAAGCCCAGTCCGCCGAAAAGCTGCTTGGTAATCGCAACGGCGACGAATGAGCCTACTATCGGAATGTATATGGGCGCCGTGGGCGGCAGGTTCATGCCCAGCAGCAGCCCCGTGAGAAACGCGCTTCCGTCCCAGATGGTTACGTCCCGGCCGGTCATCTTCTCCACGAGCCACTCGGCAAACAGCGCGGTGACAATGCAGACCGCGGTGGTAATGAGGGCCCTGGGGCCGAAAAAGTAAAGCGCCGAGATGAACGCCGGCACCAGCGCGATGGTGACGCTCCACATTATGCGGTCCACCGACTCGCCGCTCTTTATGTGCGGGCTTACGGATACTATCAGTTCGTGTTCTTTCTGTTCCATCGCCTTTTCTTCTTAATCCGTTTCTATCCGGGCTTCGTCTGCGACTTAGCAAGCCGCACCAGTTGCACTATCGGCCTCTTTGCGGGACAGACGAAAGCGCATGTGCCGCACTCGAAGCAATCGAAGAGATCGTAATCCTTGCAGTCCTCGTACATGCCCGCCTCCGAAAGTATGCTCAGCATCTGGGGCATGAGTCCCATGGGGCACGCGTCTATGCAGCGCGAGCAGCGGATGCAGGGTTTGAAGGTGCGCCCGTGCACCACGTTTTCCTCGGGCAGAACGAGAATCCCGGAGGTGCCCTTGGTAACGGCGACCTCCTCGCTGAATATAGCGAAGCCCATCATCGGGCCGCCGGATATTACCTTGGCCTCCTCGCCCTTTGTGCCGCCGCACTCCTTGATTAGGTGCGAGATCTGTGTGCCGACCCTGACCATAAGGTTCGAGGGCTTGTTAATGCCCTCGCCCGTTACGGTCACTACCCTCTCGACGAGGGGACGGCCGAACCGGGCGGCCTCGTATATCGCGGCCGCCGTTCCCACGTTTTGCACCACTACGCCGACGTCCATCGGAAGGCCGCCCTTGGAGGGGACCTTCCTTCCCGTGATGGCGTCGATGAGCATCTTCTCAGCGCCCTGAGGGTACTTGACCTCAAGGGCCATTACCTCGATGCTCGCCTCCCCCTTAGCTGCTTCCTTCATCTTCTCCACAGCGTCGGGCTTGTTGTTCTCTATTCCTATTACGCCCTTCTTTACGTCGAGGGCTTTCATAAGCACTTTTAAACCCTCAACGACCTCGGAGGGTTTCTCTAACATTATCCTGTAGTCCGCCGTGAGGTAGGGCTCGCACTCGGCGCCATTAAGAATGATGACGTCGATGGGCTTTTCCTTCGGAGGCGAGAGCTTAACGATAGTAGGGAAGGTGGCGCCGCCCATGCCCACGATTCCCGCGGCCTTTATCTTGCCCTTAAGCTCGTCGGCAGATAGCGAGAGGTAGTCCGGCGTCTCGGTGAGCTCCACCCACTCGTCCTTCTTGTCGTTTTCGATAACCACGGAGGGGACCATGCGGCCCATGGCGTTTGGGAACTCGCCGATGGCGACTACCTTCCCCGATACCGATGCGTGCACCGGGGCGCTAACAAACGCCTCGGCCTCGCCGATGACCTGCCCGGCCTTAACTTCGTCGCCGATCTTCACCTTCGCCGCGCACGGAGCGCCGATATGCTGGCTGAGTGGAATGACGACCCTGTCGGGCTGGCTGCATGGAGTTATGGGAGCTCCCTTGGAGAGCTCCTTCTTGTCGGGCGGGTGAACGCCCCCTTTGAATGTCGCTAATGCCATAATTTTATTGGAGACCCACTGATATAAAATGATAAATATGGGCGCGGGTCAAAAACGCCTTCCATAATAAACGACACCTATTAATTATGTCAAGCATTCAGGGGTTGTCCGCCCATATATAAATAATTGTATTAATTAATAGGGGGATAAAGGGGCCTTCGGGGGCGGCCCCGGCCGGGATTTATGCCGCTGTCATTGCCGCAAGCGAAGCGCGTCGGGAATCCGCCGCAAACGGAGATTCCGGACAAGCCGGAATGACAGAACAGGCCAAATATGAAATTTGCCTGTAATGAGTGGCCT